>Ga0181587_10000131_pt1 | contig 55269 bp, 53 predicted proteins | sample 071ome_27_FD_132463 | JGI IMG/M metagenome (GOLD analysis project Ga0181587, IMG submission 132463) | Coastal salt marsh microbial communities from the Groves Creek Marsh, Skidaway Island, Georgia - 071409AT metaG (megahit assembly) | ecosystem: Environmental > Aquatic > Marine > Intertidal... | reverse complement strand
GTTCGATGACATCGTGAGCACTGCTGAGGAGAAGGCCTGGCTGAATTCCTTCTATCCGACGCTCATGGAAAACGGCCGCACCGCAGGGAAGACCAGGGGTATTCCGTTTCAGCGCTCTACCATTGTCATGTACTACAACAAGGACGCTTTTCGGGCTGCAGGTCTGGATCCGGAGAGCCCGCCAGCGACTTGGGCGGAGCTTGTGGATGCAGGCAAGAAGTTGACCAAAAGCGATGGTTCTCAGTGGGGAGCAATGATTCCGTCGACCGGATATCCCTATTGGATGTTTGGTGCGCTCACGATGCAAAATGATCAAGTTTTGATGAACAACGCGGGCGATACCACATACTTTGATGCGCCGGCTACCGTCGAGGCGCTTCAGTTCTGGAAGGATCTGGGCTCAAAGCATAAGATCATGCCCGAGGGCACGATTGAATGGGGAACGCTCCGTAAGAATTTCCTTGAAGAAAAAACGGCCATCATGTGGCACTCCACGGGGAACCTGACGACTGTTAAGAAAAACGCCAAGTTCGATTTTGGTGTTGCCATGTTGCCGGCAAATAAGCGTCGAGGCACCCCAACGGGCGGCGGCAACTTCTACATCTTCAAGAAAACCTCCCCGGAAGAGCGGGTAGCGGCCATGAAGTTGATCAAGTTCATGACCAATCCAGAGCGTTCTGGCGAGTGGTCGATGAAGACCGGCTATATGGGCGTAAGCCCGGCTGCGTATGAAACTCAGAAGCTTCAGGACTACGTTAAAGGGTTTCCTTATGCAGCGGTCGCGCGTGATCAGCTCGAATTTGCGACTGCAGAGCTGTCGACGTTTCAGACTGGACGGGTCCGTAAGGCGTTGGATGACGCAATTCAGGCTGCATTAACCGGATCAAAGAGCGCTTCGGATGCTCTTGGTGATGCCCAGGCTGAAGCGAATCGTCTGTTGAAGCCGTATAAGTAAGTAAGGAAGTTGAACTAGCGGCAGCGTCACCATACGCTGCCGCTAGTCTTTCCAATAATTTTTATCTCCTGCACTGCCATGCGCCCTGCAATGCGTCACGTATATGGATGGTTGCTGCTCACACCTGCAGCCATATTGCTTATTGCGTTTACGCATTTCCCGACCCTTTCGACAATATTCGAAAGTACTTTTTCTAAGGGCAACATCGTTCGACCCTCGAGATTCATCGGCGCGGGCAATTATGAATTCATGATGGAGGACCCGATATTCTGGAAAGTCCTCGTCAACAACATGTGGTTTGCGGTGGGAACAATTCCCACGTCGATCGCCCTTGCAATTGTGATGGCACTTCTCGTAAACCGCGCGCTTCCCGGCCGCCCGTTCCTTCGGCTCGCATACTTTACGCCGACTATTTTGCCCATGATTGCCGTGGCTAATATCTGGCTATTTTTTTACTCCCCTGATATCGGGTTGATCGATCAAATTCTTTCGGTTTTTGGGTTCGCGGGCCATAACTGGTTGGGTGATCCAGGGACAGTATTGCCCGCAATTATCGTCATGACGGTCTGGAAAGAAGCTGGATTTTTCATGATCTTTTATCTGGCGGCTTTGCAAAACCTTTCGCCTGAATTAGAGGAGGCCGCTCGGTTGGAAGGCGCATCACGGTGGTATTTCTTCTGGCGAGTGATATTTCCCTTGTTGATGCCAACCACTTTGTTTGTGTTGATCAATGCGGTTCTTAACTCTTTCAAGTTGGTCGACCATCTCTTCGTTTTGACAAAAGGGGGACCAGACAACGCGAGCAATCTCCTGCTTTATTACATCTACGAGAATGCCTTTTCCTATTTTGATACGAACTATGCGGCCACATTGACCGTCGTCCTGCTTGGCATTCTCGCGTTAATGTCGTTGGTTCAGTTTTTTCTGCTCGATCGGCGGATTCACTACCGATGAGCGCCTTAGCACTTCCGGGCCGCTCCTCATGGGTATCGTGGAGCCTTGAGACCATCGCCGCTTGGGTACTCGCCATCCTATGGGTCTCGCCGCTGCTTTACGCAATCTGGGCAGCATTTCATGCAAATGAATACGCGATTCACTTCGAGCTATTTGCGCCGCTGACGTTGGAGAACTTCGAGGAGGCCCTCTCTCAGGCGCCTTTCATCCGATATGGAATAAATACGTTTATTCTCGTAACCATGCTGCTGTTCTCTCAGTTGGTCGTCTGTACATTGGCAGCTTATGCGTTTGCGCGCTTCGATTTTGCGGGCAGCAATATTGCTTTTGCCCTGGTGTTGGTTCAGTTGATGATCGCCCCTGAGATCTTGATTGTTGAGAACTACAGCACTCTGGCCAAACTGGGATTCATAGATACGATTACGGGTATCGGGTTGCCATATATGGCGAGCGCTTTCGGTATTTTTCTTCTTCGTCAGGCATTCAAGTCGACCCCTAAGGAACTGGAGGAGGCTGCAAGGCTCGAGGGTTGTGGTCTGTGGGGAACTTTGTGGCGGGTTTATGTGCCACTGGCCCGGCCAACTTATCTGGCTTATGGGCTTGTTTCTATCAGCCATCACTGGAATAACTTCCTGTGGCCATTGATTGTTACAAACTCTGTCGAGACAAGACCGTTGACTGTTGGTCTTGGGATTTTTGGTGCGCCTGAGTCCGGCGTTGACTGGTCTATTATCTCGGCGGCAACGTTGTTATCCGTCGCGCCATTGCTGGTCGCGTTCTTGCTGTTCCAGCGTCAATTTATCCAGTCCTTCATGCATTCTGGAATCAAGTGATGCGGATACTCTCCTGGAATATTCAAAATGGCAAAGGGTGTGACGATCAGGTATCGCTTATGCGGATTGTTCGTGAGATCGAAGCCATGGGAGAGCCAGATGTCATCTGCCTTCAGGAGATATCGCGGGGTCTGGATATCTTTAATGACCCGGAAAGACCCGACCAAATGGCCCAACTATCCGAACTCCTTGAGGGATATGAGGGTGTATTCGGACCGGCGATCGATAGGCGGTCGGCTTCGGGTCGATGGCAGTATGGCAATGCGATATTTTCCCGGTTACCCGTGTTGGCCTCGGCCTCTCACTTGTTGCCCCGCCCGGGAGACGACAACAAGAAGCAAATGACCCGACAAGCGACAGAGGTCGTTATTGACACAAAGTATGGTCCCTGCAGAGTGATCTCTACCCACCTTGAGTTTCACAGCCATCGGCAACGACTGGCCCAGGTTCTTCATCTTCGGGAGTTGCATGAGGAGGCGGTGCAAGAACAAATCATGCCACCCGAGTGTTCAGATGAGGGGCCATACCAACTAGTGCCCCGGCCGGTTGACGTGGTCATGTGCGGGGACTTCAACATGCTGCCGGGCTCTGAGGAGTACGACGCTCTGCTTGCTCCCCTGACCCAGGGCTCCACGCATCTATCCGACGCGTGGAGCTTAGTACTTCCGGATTCACCGCATGAGGCGACCTGCGGAATCCATGACCACAGTCAATGGCCTCAAGGGCCACATTGCAGAGACTATTTCTTCGTTGCCGGCCAATGCAAGGATCATCTTCGGGGGGTGACGGTCAACACGGAAACGATTGCCTCGGACCATCAGCCTGTGATGATTGAGTTGGCATGACAAGCGAGGCATTTTCTGAAGAACAGCAGTTTGACCGAAGGGCTCGGAGGCGGTGATGAAGTTGTTCTCTGAAGTCCCTCAATCTGTCTTAAGGGAAATTCGATACGTGTTTACCGATATCGATGACACCTTGACCGATAACGGATCGCTTCGTGCGAGTGCCTACAGCGCCATAGAAGCCCTGGATAATGCGGGCATCGGGGTTGTCCCCATCACCGGGCGGCCCGCAGGATGGTGCGATCTCATTGCGAGATTCTGGCCTGTTAGGGGCGTGGTGGGGGAAAACGGTGCGTTCTATTTTCGCTATCAGCGACAAGAGACTCGAATGGAGCGGTTTTATGCCGATTCGAAATCCCAACGCCAGAAGAAGCAAAAGAAATTAGCCGAGCTTGCGACCAAGATTATTGAGAAAGTGCCGTCCTGCGCTGTTTCCGCGGATCAGGCTTATCGTGAGACCGATTTGGCGATCGATTTTGCTGAAGATGTTCCTCGCTTGGACGATAAAGAGATACAACACATCGTGACATTGTTCGAAGAAGCGGGTGCAACCGCGAAGGTCAGTTCTATTCATGTGAACGGTTGGTTCGGGCAGTACGACAAGCTCTCTATGGCGAAGTGTTTTGCCGCTCAATGCCTGAATCTCGATCTGGATCAGGACGGGTCGACGTCAATATTTATTGGAGACTCACCCAACGATGCGCCGATGTTTGAGTCTTTTGAGCACTCTGTAGGGGTGGCCAACATCCGCGCGTTTGAGAATCAACTTAAGACGCCACCGCGTTACGTCACTGATGGGCATGGCGGTGTGGGATTCGTTGAATTCTCAGAATTGTTGATCAATGCCCGGGGTGGTTCAGAGGTGTAATCGAAGGATGTTTGATGTATTTGTGGTTGGTGGCGGGATCAATGGCTGCGGGATCGCAAGGGATGCGGCAGGAAGGGGTCTTTCTGTCTGCCTGGCGGAGAAAGATGATCTGGGAGGCAAGACGTCCTCCGGCTCAACCAAGCTGATTCATGGAGGGCTGCGCTATCTTGAGCATTATGAATTCAATCTGGTCCGAAAGGCCTTAATTGAGCGGGAGCGGCTGTGGAGCTTGGCTCCACACATTATCTATCCGCTGCGATTTGTATTGCCGCATCATGCAGGCCTGCGTCCCAAGTGGCTTTTGAGGCTCGGGTTATTTATCTATGATCATCTGGGCGGTCGAAAGGCATTGCCCAAATCCCGCAAGATCTCCCTCGCATCAGATCAGGTCGGAGCGCCATTAAAGTCGGACTACAAGATTGGATTTGAGTATTCCGACTGCTGGGTCGATGATGCCCGCCTTGTCATCCTGAACGCGCAAGATGCGGTAGAAAAGGGCGCAAAGGTATTGCCGCGCCATGAAGTGATTTCTGTCCGTGGAGAGAGTGGGGCGTGGCTGATTGAAACCCGCGATCGAGATTCAAAGAGGCATCGATTTCAGGCGAGAGTGCTGGTGAATGCGGCTGGCCCCTGGGTGTCGAATTTAACGGACTCCGTGATCGATGGCGCGGTCAGTCGCAGCATGCGTCTCATTCGCGGTAGCCATATTGTCGTGCCCAGGCTCTACGCGCACGATCGCTGCTACCTTCTGCAGAATTCAGACGATCGCATCGTCTTTGTTATCCCGTACGAAGAGAATTTTTCTCTGATCGGCACTACTGACCGGGAGCATCAGGAAAGCCTTAACCAGGTCAAGATCAGTAACGACGAGGCGCAATATCTGTGTGCATCAGTCAATGACTATTTCAACTCGTCAATTTCACTTGAGGATATTGTTTGGTCCTATTCCGCTGTTCGGCCGCTATTTGATGACGGCAATGCAGACGCAAAATCGATAACACGGGACTACCGAATCACGTCTGAAACCGATGGGACGGGCGCGCCGCTCATTAGCGTATTGGGTGGAAAGATCACGACCTATCGAAAGCTTGCTGAGGATGTCTTGTCCGAGGTGAACCAAGCTTTGGGAGTTAAGAACGAGGGATGGACCGGATCCAGTCCATTGCCAGGCGGTTCGTTTGATTTTCTCCGGTTTGATAATCAGGTTGAGCAGTTAAAGCAAGAATATCCGTTTCTCTCTAACTCCCATGCTCATCGTTTGATGCGCCTCTATGGTTCGTTATCGAGGGAGATTCTGGGTGATGCGATGACTTATGGGGAGTTGGGTCGGTTTTTTGGTGGTAATCTTTATGAGAACGAGGTGAGGTATCTGATGGAGCGTGAATGGGCAAGGTCTGTTGAAGATATTCTGTGGAGACGGACAAAAGAGGGATTGAATCTCTCTGATAGCGAAGTTCGCACGCTGAGTGACTTTCTTAAAGAAGTTATTACTGAAGCCGATTCCTCCAGTGATGATGGCGAGGTCCTTGCAGGGTCCAGTACGGTTCAGTCAGCCACATGAGCAGATCGAGTTTTTTCAGCAGCTTCAAACCGGCCGGTAGTTTGCTTCGAACCAGTAAAACGGTCGAGGCACAGGTCGAGAGTTTTTTATCGACCGTGGTCGAGTCGGGACAGATATTTTCCAAAGCCTTCGACGCTTACCTGTCGGAAGGGGCCTCAACCGATTTTCAGATCTTGGCCGATGAAATCAGGGAACTCGAACGCCAAGGGGATGATCTGCGTCGCGAGATTGAGACCGAGCTTTACACCAGAACTCTAATCCCTGACCTTCGAAGTGATGTGCTGAGTCTGGTCGAGAATATCGACAAGTTGACCAATCTCTACAAGGCCAATCTGTTTCGGCTTTCTATCCAGAATCCGGAGATCCCTAAGACCTTTCATGACGATTACCGAGAGCTTACCCGTCTTGCGGTTAGCTGCGCAGAGGCGGTGATTGATACGACCCGCTCTTTTTTCACGGACCATCACGCGGTTCGGGCCGGAGCGAAGCATGTTGCAGAACTTGAGACACAAGCGGACGAGGTCAGCACACCCTTGCAACGGCGAATCTTCGAGAGTGATCTCGAATTGGCCCACAAGGTCCAACTGCGTTACTTCGTAGAGAAACTGGATGAAGTGGCCAATCAGGCCGAGGATGTCGCAGATCAGTTGGCGATAAGCGCGATCAAGCGCCGGATCTAGTTATTCCAGGTGGAAATCTCGTTCCTGATTTTCCTCGGTGGCGGGTTGTTCCTGGGATGGGCGCTGGGCGCAAACGACTCGGCTAATGTATTCGGTACCGCTGTGGGTACGCGCATGCTTCGCTTTGGCGTTGCTGCTGCCCTTTGCAGCGTCGGAGTTATTCTCGGCGCTGTAATCAGCGGCGCCGGGCCAACCGAAACCCTGAATAAACTGGCATCACTCGATGCGCTGTCGGATGCAGGTATTGCCAGTGCCTGCGCCGGGTTAACAGTTTTTTTGATGACCTGGCGCGGGCTGCCGGTGTCCACCAGTCAAGCGGTCGTTGGGGCTTTGATCGGCTGGAATACCTGGAATGGGATCGCGACCGATACTCAGGTCGTGACAAAAATCGTCATGACGTGGGCGCTCTGTCCGATTCTCGCTGCAGTCATCGCGGCAATTCTCCTGCCACTAACAGGGCTTGCCTTGCGTGTTTCACGGATGCATCTTTTTCGCCAGGATGCCTTGACGCGCTATGCCTTGATTCTTGCGGGTGTGTTTGGTGCCTATAGTTTGGGTGCCAACAATATTGCAAACGTGATGGGTCCTTTTGTCGGCGTGGTGCAATTCAACTCAGTTGACGTTTATGGTTTGTTCTCGCTTAACCCGCTTCAACAGTTGTTCTTGCTCGGCGGCGTCGCGATCAGCATAGGGGTGTTTACGTACTCTCGCCGGGTGATGTTCACGGTGGGTAGAGATCTGTACAACCTTTCGCCCGTGGCAGGATGGGTAGTGATCATGGCGCACTCCATCGTGTTGTTTCTGTTTGCATCAAAAGGGCTTTCAGCCTGGCTGAATGGTGTCGGCCTTCCGCAGATGCCCCTCGTGCCTGTATCGAGTTCACAAGCCGTAATCGGCGCCGTGTTGGGAATCGGGCTTATCCGCGGCAGACACGGAATCCGTTGGGGGGTCCTTGGCGAAATAGGTTTGGGCTGGCTGTTGACCCCTCTGATATCGGCGGTGCTTTGTATTGGCGCTCTTTCAGGCTTTTATCTGCTCCTTTAGTCCCCTTTCTGACTTGTCGGTGGCGAGTCGGCATTCCCATCTGTTGTCAAATTTTGTTCAGAGTCGACATGGTTGTTTTTACCTGCGCCTTAACCAGACTCGTGTTTTCGAATTTGGCCCTTGGAGCAGGTAATCTGTGAGTGTATTTTGGGATTTGGCAGGATTTTCGAACCGTTTTGATCCGTCGCCAGGTGGCGTAGCTTGCTGTACCTGATTCGGCGAAAAGGTTTGCACCGAAAATCTCTGCGTTGGATAACACTCTCTCGATGGGTCGAGGATTCATGGATGACGAAATCTGCCGCTTTTAGCAATCGGATCAAGGCGCAACTCGACGACATAGCGTCTCAAGGTCTATACAAGAGCGAGCGGCCGATCACGTCTCAGCAGGATGCCTGCATTCAAGTCGATGGTGCGGATCCGGTACAGAATTTCTGTGCGAACAATTATCTGGGGCTGGCGAATCATCCGGATCTTATCGACGCCGCCTGTGAGGCAACCCAGACAAATGGGTTCGGGATGGCTTCGGTACGCTTCATTTGCGGGACTCAGTCGGATCATCAGAAGCTCGAGTCGGAACTGTCGGCGTTTCTGGGTGCCGAGGCCACAATTTTGTATACCTCCTGTTTCGACGCCAACGGTGGGCTTTTTGAAACCCTCTTGGATGATCAGGATGCGGTGATCTCAGATGCGCTGAATCATGCTTCGATTATAGACGGGGTACGTCTTTGCAAAGCGGCGCGCTACCGTTATGTCAACAACGATATGTCTGATCTCGAAGCGCAGCTGCAAGCAGCTGATCAGGCGGGTGCTCGCACCAAACTGATTGCCACGGACGGTGTGTTTTCCATGGATGGGGTCATCGCGAATCTGCAGGGTATCTGTGATCTCGCAGATCAGTACGATGCCTTGGTGATGGTGGACGACTCCCATGCGGTGGGCTTTGTCGGAGAACAGGGTCGTGGCACACACGAGTGGTGCGACGTTATGGATCGGGTCGATATTTTGACCGGCACCCTGGGTAAGGCACTTGGCGGTGCCTCAGGAGGTTATACAGCGGCGAGCCAGGAAGTGGTTGACCTGTTGCGCCAGCGTTCCCGGCCTTATCTTTTTTCTAATTCCCTTCCTCCGGCGATCGTGGGGGCGGCCCGTGAAGCGTTGAGACTGCTGAAGGAAGGTGATGAACTGCGAGAACGGTTGTGGCGCAACACGCGGTATTTTCGAGAGCGCCTTGAAGGTTTGGGATTTGATCTGGCGGGCGCGGGTCATCCCATAATCCCGGTCATGATTGGTGAGGCCCAGTTGGCCCAGCATTTCGCCCAGCGTATGTTGGAAGAGGGGATCTATGTGGTGGGTTTCTTCTTCCCCGTCGTACCCAAGGGGCAGGCGCGTATCCGTACCCAGATGTCGGCAGCCCATACCCGAGAGCACCTGGATCAGTGCATCGATGCCTTTGGCCGGGTTGGCCGGGAACTGGGTGTGATTACTAAATAAGGATAAGCGTACCCGAATGAAGGCACTTTCCAAGCTTTATTCTGAGCCCGGTATCTGGATGACCGAGGTCGAACCGCCTGTCCCGGGCCATAATGATCTTCTAATCCGTATCCATAAGACGGCGATTTGTGGTACGGATATGCACATTTTTCACTGGGATGAGTGGTCACAATCCACCATTCCCGTGCCGATGGTGGTTGGCCATGAGTATGTCGGCGAGGTGGTAGGCATGGGTGAGGAGGTGCGTGGGTTCCATGAGGGAGACCGGGTGTCAGGCGAGGGGCACATTACCTGTGGTTATTGCCGCAACTGCCGCGCCGGTCGCCGCCATCTGTGCCGTAACACCATCGGTGTGGGCGTCAATAGGATGGGATGTTTTGCCGAGTATCTGGTCATTCCCGCGTACAACGCCTTCAAGATTCCCGATTCCATCTCGAGTGATCTCGCGGCCGTTTTTGATCCGTTTGGCAATGCGGTCCATACGGCGCTGGCATTTGATCTCGTTGGAGAAGATGTTCTGATCACGGGTGCCGGGCCCATTGGGATTATGGCGGCAGCAGTGGCGCGACATGTCGGAGCCCGGCACATCGTGATTACCGACATCAACGATTACCGGCTGAAACTCGCAGGCACGATGGGAGCCACCCGCACCGTCAATGTACACAAAGAACAGTTGGACTCTGTCATGACTGAGTTGGGTATGACAGAGGGTTTTGATGTTGGTCTTGAGATGTCCGGTATGCCGGATGCCTTCCGCGACATGCTGCATCACATGAATCACGGCGGAAAAGTTGCCATGCTCGGTATTCCGCCCGCGGATATGAGTATCGCGTGGTCGGAAGTGATTTTTAAAGGCCTGGTGATCAAAGGTATCTACGGCCGGGAGATGTTTGAAACCTGGTACAAGATGGCCAGTCTTCTACAGTCCGGCCTTGATCTGGCGCCCATCGTGACTCATCGCTTCGCCGTCGACGACTTTCAGCGGGGCTTCGATGTGATGGCGTCAGGCGCATCGGGCAAAGTCATTCTCGAATGGGACTGAACCCCCGAGGTTCTGTTAGCCATCTCACGTTTGTAGAAGTCTCTGCCGGGTTCTACCCGATAGACTAAAGTCGTGGTTCCTGGGCATGGATTGAAAAACCGAGGTGGGATTGCCAACTTCTGGATCGATGATGGTTATCCAAGCGCGGGGCCAGCATAAAGTATCTAACGAGTTGAAAAGGCTGCAATATGAAAGGCGTCCGTGTCGTTGATCTGACGAGTGTCCTGTCCGGCCCGTTTTGCACATGGCTCTTATCAACCCTTGGGGCAGAGGTCATCAAGGTAGAGAGCCCAAAAGGGGATCTGGCTCGGGGGACACCCCCTTTCGAAGACGGCATCAGTCTTTACTTTGCATCGCTTAACCGCAACAAGCGTTCCATTGTGCTTGATCTAAAAAGTGAAGGGGGCAGACGGGCTTTGCATCGGTTGCTGGAGAGAGCCGACGTACTGGTCGAGAACATGCGTCCGGGTGTTCGCGACCGGCTTGGATGCAGTGATGAGAACCTTAAACAAATCAATCCAAATCTCATTTGTGCGTCCATCAGCGGCTTTGGGCAAAAGGGTTCGCTTTCGCAACGCCCTGCCTACGACATCGTCGTTCAGGCGATGAGCGGCATGATGAGCGTTAACGGTCCCCTGGGCGGACCTCCTACTCGGGTGGGTTACTCGGTCGGAGACATCTCTGCCGCGCTTTTCACGACGATCGGAATTCTCCAACGCCTTTATGAGCGTGATGCGAATGGCGGGGAGCCGGGTTCCACCCTGGATGTCTCAATGTTGGCTTGCCAATGGGCGTGCCTGGAAAATGCGTTTGCGCGTTATCTCAATGCCGGCATCGTGCCCGGCCCAATCGGATCACGTCATCCCTCCATCACACCCTTCGAGCCGTATCCAACAGCCGATCAGGATATTGTGATCGGTCTTGGTAGCGGACAGGACTGGCCCAATTTCTGTGAAACCATCGGCCTGCCCGAATTAAGTGATGATCCAAGATTTGCAGAGGATGAAGTCCGACTGACGCATCGCGATCTGCTCGACGAGATTCTGGGTCAACACTTCAAGCAAAAGCCTTCTTCTCATTGGCTCGCCCTGCTGATTGAAAATGAGATCCCCTGTTCGGCTATCGAGAACGTTGAAAGTGTGGCCAGCAATCCGATTAGCGCGGAATATCATGCATTCTCAACGGTGAATGCGCCAGGCGGGAGCGAGATGCGCTTTGCCCGAAATCCTATTGCGGATCCGGGTGAAGTCGAATCTGCTGCGCCGACTCTCGGCCAACATACGAGCGAGATTCTTTCAGAGCTCGGCTATAGCCCAGATGAGATTGAGGGGATGCTTGGCCAAGCATGACCGCTTGTTGAACTCTGTCGAATTGACAGCAATTAGTGTTCAGATTTCTTCGGACTGAGCCCCAACCAGCGGTCTCGATAGGTCTTTTTAGGATCGTACCTTTCGGCCTGCGACTCGAGATCAAAAATCCGACCACCACGCGGGTCTGCCCCAACGCCTGCGATGTAGGCCCAGTTTCCCCAATTGCTGGCAACGTCGAAATCTACCAACTGACTCTCAAACCAGGCGGCACCTAACCGCCAATCAAGACCATATTCGTAAATAAGATGGCTGGCCACTAGCTGGCGTCCCCGATTACTCAGCCAACCCGTTTGCGTTAACTCACGCATGGCAGCGTCAATAATGTCGACGCCGGTGTTGCCCGAGCACCAGCTCTCAAAAAGCACAGATTCGGATGGGTTAACCTTGCAGACGTCATTTTTACTAGTTTTGGTAAAAAGGGCGGAGCCGATGTGGCGGCTGTACCATCGGAAAAATTCTCGCCATAGCAACTCAAATCGTAACCAATAAGTTGACTCATTGGCGCCATAGTTCTCCTCATATTCCAAAGTGTCGTGCCAGGCCCGCCTGACTGACAGACATCCGTGAGCCAGCCAGGCGGATAGTCGACTAGACATATTGGCCCCCTCAAGGGCATTGCGGGTTTTCTTATAGGTCGACAGTGCTCCGCTTTCGAGGTACTGCTGCCAGCCTGGTTGCGCATAACGGTGCTTATCGATATTCCTTGCCTCATGAAGTTCTGGCGGATCAAGCCATATTTGTGCGACAGGAGAACCCAACCCAGAGAACTTGACGGGAAGGGCGGGAACAATCGAGCCATCTTTCTCGATGGTCTTGCGGAACTGTGTAAAGCTGCAAGGAAGTCGTTCAAGTGCGGAGTGTATATTTGTCGCTTCAAAGAGTTCGTCACTTTGAGTGGTGAGGACCTTAACCCCAAGGTTTTGGAGTCTGCGGTTCTCTTCTGTTTCCTCAGTAGCGAGTGGCAAGTCAGTGATAATGGCAGAGATGGTGAACTGCTCCCTGATCTGTCCAACTAGTGCCGAAGGGTCGCCAGCACCTATCCAAAGAGAGATGTCATGCTGTAGGAGTTCAGTACGCAATTGGATCAAGGCATTGGCCCTGAAGGATCTCCAGGCAGAACCCGTCCGGGCGAGCCCGAACTGGTAATGCTCCCATCGCCGGGGTTCGAGGCAGGCGAGAGCGAAGCAGGCAGTGCCGGACTGCCCTGCCGTTTCCAGCGCCAAATTGAGGCTGGGATTATCTTCGACGCGACAAGTGTCGCGGACAAGCCAGATGGTCACGGATCGCTTGTTCATAAAGAGAAGTTCAGGGGGGTATCTACTGATTTGCCGCGACTCTAAGGCGGGCGTTTATCCCGGGTTCACTTTATGTAGACATTCAGAAGGCGAGCCACCGCTAGACTCGTGGTCTGTCGACTGAAATGGGGAATTCAATATGCCGGATGTAGCTCTGGTGCAGGGGGCAAGCCGAGGTTTGGGCCTGGCGTTCGTTAAGCGCCTGATCGGGCAATTCCCGTCCTCAAAGATAATTGCCACATGTCGAGATCCCAACTCGGCCTTGGCATTGCAGGAACTCGTTGAACTACACCCGCAGAGAGTCACGCTGCTCCGGCTTGATGTCACAGATGGGGATTCCCTTGAAGCAGTCGCAGAGGCTGTTTCAGTCTCTGCTAAGCCGATTGATCTGCTGATCAATTGTGCAGGGATCTTACATAGCCCAGAGGGCCTTCGTCCTGAAAAACGGCTCCAGGATGTTTGTCTGAATAACCTGGAGCAGTACTTCCGGGTCAACACCATCGGCCCGTTGATGGTGGCGAAGCATTTAGTCCCTCTGATGACCAGGAGGGGAAGAGCCATCATCGCGAACCTCTCGGCTCGTGTGGGAAGTATCAGTGATAACCGATTGGGGGGTTGGTACGGATACCGGGCGAGCAAGTCCGCACAAAACATGATGACCAAGACGCTGTCGATAGAGCTTAAAAGAACCCACCCGGAGATGATCTGTGTGGGGTTGCATCCCGGCACGGTCGCTACCGAACTCTCCGCTCCATTTTCCAGCCGAGTAGATCCTGAAAAACTGTTCTCGCCAGAAGAAGCCGCGACCAAACTGCTCGCGGTCATTGAAAAGCTGCTGCCCGGGGATACGGGAAAAGTCTTTGCGTATGATGGGTCGGAGGTGCCGCGGTGAATTCGGCTCTCGGGGGCAAAAAGATTGTGGAGGCGATGTCGTGATAAACAGAATGAGAAGCCACTCTTGCCGGAAAATTGTATGGGCAACTCTTGCGATGATCTTGAGTAGTGGCGCAGTGAGTTCCCCCGTGTTGGCAGCGGATTTATCAGGGAAAGTCGTATTTATGCGGCATGCCCTTGCTCCGGGGAACGGCGATCCCAATCACTTTGATCTTGACAGCTGCTCGACCCAGCGAAATCTGGACGAAGAGGGCAGGCAGCAGGCGAAGCGTATTGGAGAGAAGTTAAGGGATCGTCAGGTCCGGTTCGCAGCAATCTACTCGAGCGAGTGGTGTCGGTGCAGGGAGACAGCCAAACTGCTCAATATGGGCGAGGTGACACCGTTGCGAGCATTGAACTCATTTTATGAGCATCACTTCTCTCGGGATGAATTACTCCCGGCACTGGAAGCGATGCTATTTGATGTGGAGTCTGGTGATGTGCCGATCTTGATGGTGACACACTTCGTTACGATATCGGCCGTAACCGGAAAAGCAGTCAGTTCAGGAGATCTGGTGGTCTATGATCCCATGACCGGAGAGTCTTTTCTGTTTCATCCCTGATTTTGTTCGGCCATCCGGCCAGGCAGACTGCAAGCTTCCCTTGCTGTTAAATTCTGTTGCAAAGGCGAAGCGAGTCAAGCATGGCGCAGTGAATGTCCCGACTGCCTGAGGCGTCGCCTACCCGGTAAAGATGGAGCCCCGACCCATGATCGGGCTGGGCCAATCCCTTTGAGAGAAGATTGAGATCCATAACGCCATTATTGGCGGCCTGGGGTTTCAGTTCATAGAAGAGTGCATCATTCGGCAGGGTGCCGCCCTCCACCACGAGATGATCAACAAAACGCTCGGAAGTTTGGGTGGTATGCATATTCCGGGTTGTGACGCGGGTTTGCTTGTCCTCTGCGTGCGCTGAGATAAGTTCCTGGTCCACTGTCATCTGGACGCCTCTTTCGTAGAACCGCTTCATAAAGGGAGATACCTCAAGAACCATGGCTTCCGCGCCGATATGACCATCCTGTGTATTCAGGGTGACATCAGCGCCTTGCTGAGAAAGAAAGTCCGCCACAGCCAGCGCAGTGTTGCGCCCCGTCAGGTCATGGACGAAGACGTTGCCGCTGAGTGACGTCATTCCAGAAAGCACATCCCAGGAGCTGACTACGGTTCCGTTGCCTTCGATCCAGTCCACATTGGGCAGGCCTCCTGTGGCGATAATGACAACGTCTGGCTCTTGTGTGAGCACATCCTCCGCTTGTGCAAACTGATTAAAGCGGATGTCGACACCGAGAATGGCGCATTCCCTTTCCAGCCAGTCGACAATGGTATTGAGGTCGGTTCGCCAGCGAACTTTGCCTGCCAAAAGTACCTGACCGCCCACCTTGTCTGCCGCTTCAAAGACAATCACCTCATGGCCTCTTGCGGCGCACACCCGAGCTGCCTCAAGACCCCCCGGCCCAGCCCCCACAACCACGACCTTTTTCTTGCGCTCAGTATTCTCTGAGATCCGATGAGGGAGCGTTGATTCCCTCGCCGTGGCCGGATTCTGAATACAGTGCTTGAAGTTAGAGCAGTACGTTGCGCCAACGCAGGAACGGATGCGGTCTTCTTCACCCCGTAGGAGTTTATCGACAATATAAGGGTCTGCAATGTGGCCGCGGGTCATGCCAATCATGTCTACAACGTTTTCGGTGATGGCATACCTCGCCGTCGCGAGATCGTTTATCCGAGTCGCGTGAAATATTGGCAACTTGACTTCTTTTTTGAATGTCGCGACTTGCTGAAGAAAGGGAGCAAGCGGCGCGGCCATCCCCGGCATGTAATTGGTGAGCCTCGGCATCGAATCGATTCTGCCGGAGACGAGGTTCAGAAAATCAAGAATCCCATCGTCCTGAAGCTGTTGCGCTATTCTAATGTTGTCTTCGAAAGAAAGCCCTGAGGTATCATGGTCGTGCTCGTTCATCGTCATCCGCACACCGAGCAAAAAGTCGTCCCCAACGGCCTCACGCATCGCCTCAAAAACCATCCGTCCAAAACGCATTCGGTTCTCGAGAGTACCTCCATACTTGTCAGTGCGGTGATTGGTCGTGGGTGACCAGAACTGGTCAATCAGATGGCCCGAGGCGATGACCTCGAGTCCATCAAGGCCGCCGGTTTTGCAGCGGACAGCGGCGGCAGCAAAATCTCTGACGATCCGGTCAATATCTTCTTCATCCATTGCTCGGGGGAAGCCCCGATGCAGGATCTCTCGAGTCGCCGACGGTGCCACGATCGGTACCCATTCGCCCGCATTGGCGTTGGTGCGCCTGCCAAGATGCGTGATTTGAGTCATCAGGAGCGCATCATGCTGATGGTAAAAGTCTGAAAGCTCCGAGAAAAAAGGAATGATGTCGTCGTCGATGATCAACTGGTCGAATACGGGCGCAGTATCAATTGAAACCGTGCCAGAGCCGCCTACGAAAGAGAGTCCTATCCCACCCTTGGCCTTTTCCATCTGGTAGCGAAGGGTGGTTTCTGTGGCGCGACCGTGAACAGCATGACTCAGGGCGTGGCCAGAACTGAATATGCGGTTCTTGGCGGTTCGGTTGCCAAGCTTGAATGGCGTCAGCAGGGGGTCGGTAGCGCCGGAAGTTGAGGTCAAGGTTCTGCTCCAGTTAGAGAGGGATACTGTAGTTTTTTTGGAACACCTTGGCCATCTTTTCGGGAAGATCGATCAAAATAGATACAATGGATATCGTCCGAGAAGTAATTGGCGTCTGTCAGCCCGCATGGGCAGAACTGCGATCAGGCTTGCGGATTCTTGTTCAGTCGCCGGCGCCTCCTTTAATCATCAGAGCCTCAGAAGAATTTTTATGACACAAACGAACCGCCAAATTGTCCTCGCCGCCCGTCCAGAGGGAGAGCCAAAAACCAGCGACTTCAATCTTGTTGAGGGCGTGGCCCGACAGCCAGAGGCAGGAGAGGTTCTGTGTCGAACCATCTACCTGTCTCTTGATCCTTATATGCGGGGCCGCATGAGTGCAGCCAAATCCTATGTAGAGCCTGTCGAAGTCGGCGAGGTCATGGGGGCCGGAGTGGTGGGCGAGGTGGTGAACTCTTCCTTTGACGGACTCAAGCGTGGCGATCTCGTTGTCGGGTTAGGCGGTTGGCAGGAATACTTTACGGTTCCTGGCAGTTCAGTGCGAAAGCTCGATCTTGACCGGGATTCAGCCTCAACTGCGTTAGGGGTGCTCGGCATGCCGGGGATGACCGCTTATGTGGGCCTCAAGAATATAGGGAAACCACAGCCCGGAGAAACCGTAGTGGTAGCGGCAGCGTCTGGCGCCGTGGGGTCGGTGGTTGGGCAAATTGCAATGATCCAGGGTGCGCGGGCTGTCGGCATCGCGGGTTCTGCCGAGAAATGCCGGTTTGTTGTCGACGAACTGGGATTCGACGACTGCATTAATCATACCGATCCGGATTTTGAGGAGAAACTGCGACAGGCCTGTCCGGACGGGATTGATGTCTATTTCGAGAATGTCGGTGGTCCGGTGTTCAAGGCAGTGCTTCGGCTGTTGAATCCTTTTGCGCGGGTGCCGGTCTGTGGAGTGATAGCTCATTACAACGATACCGCTTTGCCAGACGGGCCGGACTGGACCTCTCTTATTCTTCGCAGTGCGCTGGTCAAGCGATTAACGATAAGAGGCTTTCTGGTTTTTGATTATGCAGATCAGGAGGCTGAAGCGATCGAGCAGCTTTCCCAGTGGATTTCAGAAGGGCGGCTTAAATATCGCGAAGACTTCGTTAGCGGCCTTGAGGCTGCACCGCAGGCGTTTATCGGTCTCTTGAAGGGAAAAAACTTTGGAAAACTGGTAGTCAAAGTGTCGTCTTAACACCCTGAACCCAATGGTGGCGAGTATTTTTCAGGGTGGAGCTTCGGTTTCGCTTACGGCTCAAAGTTTTGAAGCCCGACGGGGGAAAATCGTGATCTGCCGGGCGCGGGCGACATAGATGCCGCTCGCTGCAATCAACCCGATGCCAAGCCAGGAAAGAAAAGAGGGCAGTGTGCTGAAGAAAAGATAGCCAAAGGCAACTGCCGCCACAATTTCGATATAGGTAAAGGGTGCGAGGGTCGACGCATCGGAATCGGCAAAGGCATATACCAGCAGAACCTGATTCGCTGTGCCAGAAAGGATCAGGATCCAGATGTAGGGCCAGGCGGATTCTGGAATGGCCTGCCAGCTGCTGGGCAAAAAGGGCGTTAAGACAGCCGTTGCGCAGACGGCCCCCACGAATGCCGTGATCAACGGCGGCGAGACAGCACCCAGTCGACGACTCAACGCAAGTTGGATACTGAGGACCACAGCGCAGAGGAATATCAGCACCGCGCCCGTATTGATCTCCTCGAACTCCGGTCGGATAACCAGCAGCACCCCCGAGAATCCGACAGTGACGCCAATCCACACAGGCCAGCCTGCTCGCTCGTTAAGAAATAACACGGCAATGATCACCAGAAGAAAAGGATAGGCGTAGAGAATCGCAATCGCATCCGCATAATCCACAGTCTGCGATCCAAGAACAAAGAGGGTTGTTGCGCCGGCCATTGATAGACCGCGAATCAGCTGCATCCCCGGCCGGGCAGGTTTCAGGCCGCGAATACCGAAGCGCCACAGCAAATAGGGCAACAACAGCAGGCTCATTCCCAGAAATCGAAACCAGGCCACGAGATAGGCCGGAATCTGCTCGCCAAGCAGTTTCATAATGGCACCAGCGAATGCCGCAATGGTCATGCTGGCCATGATGAGAATAATTCCCCGAAGGGTGCTTGAAGGCATCACTGTCTTGTCGGGTCTCTGTTTTTCCCCATCAGCGCACTGTATTCTAGGCGAGATTGCGGAATAGATTAGAGATGTTGTCAGCTAACTGATTCATGGTGTATTCGTATCTTTGAGGTTTTATATAAGCAAATGGCGTCTTCTCTCAGAAGAGCGCGTTAAAATTAACCTCAGTAAATCTCTTTGTACCTGCTTAAACACCAACTGCGAACCTGCTGGATTTTTTAGGGTCGCGTCCATATTTTCCGCTTCGGTAAAAAAATGACGAATTATGATGCGCAAGAAGTAGCGCGAATACATCAGGAACTGCGGGATCGTCTTCCACAGGATCCGGCTTCCAGGGTGGGGGCTCTAGAAAAGATCCTGACGGAGAAAGGGCTCGTTGATCCTCAGAGCATTGATGCCTGGGTAGAAGCCTACCAAGATCATATCGGTCCAAAGCGAGGCGCCCATGTGGTTGCTAGAGCCTGGAATGACGTGGGGTTTAAGCGCCGTCTTATGGCGGACGCACCAGCAGCTATTGATGAGTTGGGTTATTTAGGCCGGGCGACGGGGCATCTTAAGGTAGTAGAGAATACAACTACAGTACATAACTTGGTCGTCTGTACCTTATGCTCGTGTTATCCGTTTTCAATACTCGGGATGGCGCCCGCTTGGTATAAGGTCGCTGCGTATCGTTCCCGGGCGGTTCGTGATCCTCGGGGAGTATTAGAGGAATTCGGTGTTGAGATCAGCAATGACATCGAAGTCCGAGTCTGGGATAGCACAGCAGAATTGCGTTATTTGGTTCTTCCTCAGCGTCCAGATGGGACGGAGCATTTCGATGAGGACGCATTGGCAAATCTCGTAACCCGCAATTCCATGATCGGAACTGACCGTGACCTTGAAGTCACCGCACCAGGAGAAGATTGATGGACGGCGCCCATGATCTTGGCGGTCAGCAGGGATTCGGACCTATTGAGGTCGACTCGGTTAGCGAGCCTTTTAACGAAGAGTGGGAAGGGCGAGAGTGGGGGATGGCACAGTGCGCATTAACTCCTGATATAACAATCGATTGGTGGCGTCATTGCCGGGAATTGATCCTCCCGGAGGATTATTTAACCCGACCTTATCTCGATTCATGGGCGCAAACAGACTTTGCAACCTATATTGAAGCGGGTTGGATCTCGCTAGAAGAAGTTGATCATCGGGGTTCACTGATCGAGGTTGATGAACCTCTCGACCCGCCCTCCACTGCCTCAGTCGACGATATATTGAAAGATGAGCGAAATCATGCAGTTCGATATCACAAGGAGGTGGAGTCCAAGCCCTTGTTTTCGGAGGGGCAAAACATCGTCACAAACAAAGAGGGTGTTGCTGGTCATACGCGCTTGCCGCGATATGTAAGAGGCATTAAGGGCGTGATCAATGCCTATCATGGGGCTCATGTCTTTCCGGACCTCTCGGCCCATGGTAAGACAACTCATCAACATCTTTATTCGGTCGTATTTGCTTGTGCGGATCTTTGGCCGGAGACTCAGAACAGCAAAGACAAAGTGTTTCTCGATCTTTGGGAATCTTATCTGACGGAGGCGTAATTTTGGTGAGCAGTCAGTCGACGTTTCCGAGTTCTTTGGTTGCTGTAGATGATGATCCTTGGTTTGCCGAACCGTGGCAAGCGCAAGCGCTTGCAATTGCCGACAGCTTGGTAGCAAATGGTGTTTTCAGCGCCTCGATATGGTCTGAGACCCTGGGTCAGGCGCTAGAGCAGTCCCAGGCTCAAGGAGAAGTCGATGGTCAAGAAAACTACTATCGGTGTGTCCTAACCGCACTCGAAGCTCTTCTAGCTGAAAGAGCCTCGATCGACCTCGGAGAGCTTGATGAGGTTTGCAGGACTCTTGGTATCGAAAGCGATACTCACAGCAGAGTTAGTGGGGATCATTGAGTCGATTTTCCGGAGGATTTCGTTTATTTTCGAGCGAGTCGATAGTTTTGGTGCGAGTGCAAACATAGAGCGTTTCGCTCTCGTCAACGATCCACAATTATCTCGCCAAAATATTTAGATCACGCACCAGTCCATGCCGATGGGAGATAATGTGGTCTTGAAAGAAACGGGTTGTATTTGACCCAAGGCCACCAAAGCCCGGGAGGGCTGACCGAAACCGACCTGACCAATCCGTTAGATACGATGGCTGTCAGTTCTGAAGGGCGTCAATATGAGTAACGCATTACCTGTCATTAGAAAACCTGGGTGGGGTTTGACTCTTCTCGTCACACTCTTGCTCACTTGCGTCGTGCACGCCCAGGACAACTCGGAAAACATTTATTTTGACCTGCCACCCGGCTTCGAGGAGGGCTTTGAGGATGGCGACGAATCCTTTTTTCTTCAGGAGTGGGTGCCAACGGGTGAAACGGTCGACAACTGGAGCCAGATGCTCACTCTAACTGTGCAGGATGTGGCTAATTTGAACCCGGTCGAGTTTTTCAATCACATGGCAGATGGATGGGAAGAAGCCTGTCCGGAGTATGGCGGAATGCTGCTGCATGAAGGGCGTGAGAATAATTATCCGGTAGCCATTTGGTTGTTGAGATGTCCGAACAATCCGATGACGAATAATCCGGAATTCACCTACGTAAAAGGGATTTCAGGGAACGAGAATTTCTATACGGTTCAGTTAGCTTACGCGCTGCAGGCCGATGAGATAGACGATTCGATTGTCAACCAGTCGATGGCGTTTTTAAAGCAGGTGACCGTCTGTGATGACAGCCGTCCACAGACACACGCCTGTAACTGAGGCGCTTAACGCTTTGATTCAGAAAATGACCCAGCAGACTGACCTTACGCCCGAACCTTGGGCGCTGCATCTTTTGGGATTCATTACCCCGCTTCTCGTCATCGCAGGAAACCTGCTGGGCGGTGCCTACACGGCGATGGGCGTGGTGTTCGTTTGGTTCGTTGGTCCCGTTTTGGACATTTTTATGGGTGAGTCCAGAAACCCTCGCCCAGCAAGAGAATCAGGATCGCCCTTCAAGGTGTTGCTTTGGATGCACGGCCTGATGCATTTTCTGGTGCTCGCATCTTTTTTCAGATTCGCTTACCTCGAGGCCTCACTCTCTTTGTGGCTTCTTACTGCGGTATTGTCGACCGGTCTTTCGGCAGCGGCTTCTGCTATCGTCACCGCTCATGAGATGGGGCACAAAAAACCAAAAAGCTTTGGGTACAAGTTAGCCCGGTTGATCATGTTCAGCGTGAACTACTCACACTTCACCACCGAGCACAATCACAACCACCACAAGTGGGTCGCCACCGAGCAAGATCCTGCAAGCGCCCGCGAAGAAGAAGGCCTGTGGCTCTTTTGGGCCAGAACGATTCCAGGTCAGTTCGCTTCGTCAGTTAGAGTAAATACAAGAAAAGGGCGGCCCGGTCTGCGCAACCCGTCGTATCAGTGGCTGGCTGCGCAATTGGCGGTATTGCTCTATATGTTCTTCCTTCCGCATGGACACATCATGGCGATCGGTTGGCTCGGGTTGTCGGGAATCGCGATTTTGACCCTCGAGTACGTCAACTACATCCGCCACTGGGGGCTGAGACGCGGACGGGAAGACCGCCAGACTGAAATGCATTCCTGGAATACCGAGGCAAGATGGTCCCGGTGGTCTCTGCTTGAGTTGACCCGCCACTCAGGTCACCACCTTCGGGCGAGCACGCCTTTTTGGCAGCTTCGCCCGCATCCGGCAGCACCTGAACTGCCCGGTGGATATTACGCCTGCTGGTGGCCATGCCTGATCCCGCCGATCTGGAAGCGCTGGGCAGGTAAACGAATACTCGCCAACACGCTCAGAGAGCAGACGTCAAATTAGCGCTCTAAGCTGCCGTTGGCGGGTCCGTAACAAAAAGAAACTCTGTAACCAGAGCTTCTATCCGAATTAACCAACCTGCTCCACCGCATAGACGGTGTCGACACAGCCATTGTCCTGATCCCATTGTTTCATCTCAGGCGTAGTCATGAACGCTTGAAGCGCTTCCATGTCGGTGCAGTTTATAAGCATCACCGATTTGTGATCGTGGACCTTGATCAGTTCAAACTCCGTCATGAACGCCTCGGCTTCTCCTCGGCTTTTTTCGACCATGGCCGCAAAATCATCAAACGTGCATTCGAACTTAGATACGATGCAGAGATTCATTAATGTGCCCCTGTGGGTGATAACGCAAGGGTTACCGCATCACAAAACAAACTCAAACCTGTTAAAGGGTAGAGGTCCTGCGGTGCAAGCGTGAGATCGAAGACGGCCATTGAGATTGACGGATCAACTTGCTCAGGGCGCAGCCACCACGTTGATCGGTTTGCCGTCAAAATAGCTGCAGATGTTTTGAACGGTGATGTCGAAAATGGCTTCCACGGCCTCAGGTGTGTTGTAGGCCACATGAGGGCTTAAGACGACATTTTCAAAACTCAGTAAAGGGTGATTGTCCCCCAGAGGCTCCTCTGCGAAAACATCGAGCCCGGCACCCTTAATCTGGCCGCTGCGGAGCGCTTCGATAAGTGCTGTCTCATCAAGCAGTCCGCCTCGTGCGGTGTTGATAAGAATGGCGCCTGCCTTGATCCTGCTTATTTCCGGGTTGCCCAACATTCCCTGAGTTTCGTCGTTGAGGGGGAGGTGCAGGGAAATGAAGTCGGAGGTTTCAAGCAGCGTCTCCATATCCAGAAAAAGATCCGGGCTAAAGTCGTTTTGATATTTTTCAGGAGAGCGTGTCCAGGCCTTCACATTCATCCCAAATCCTTCAGCCATCTTGAGGACTTTCTGTGCGATCCCGCCAAAACCGATAAGCCCAAGTTGTTTTCCTGCCAATCCGATCCCAGGCGTGTCCTGATCCCAGACGCCTTCCCTCATTTTTCGGTCGAGCAGAGTGAGATTTCGGGCGGCGCCCAAAAGCAGCGCAAAGGCGTGCTCCGCGACAGTCCTGTCGGCATAGCCCGGACAATTACAAACCGTAATGCCTTGATCTCGTGCGGCCCGAAGGTCGATGTAATCGCTGGCACCGGTGCCAGTGAAAGTAACTAGTTCGAGATGAGGGGCGTGGGACATGACATCGGTCGGAAGCGACCATCCCACGATCAGTGCGGTGGCATCCTTAATTCGGGAGAGGTAATCCTCGCTGCTTTGGGGCTCTCCGTGGTGAATCGCGAGAGCGCCATACGCCGTAAGCCGCTCGGCGCCGACTTCGGTCAGGATAGAATTTTCCTCCGGATCTGCGTCGGGATAAACAATAAGGCGGTTTTGGGTCAATGTGTGTACCTGGGGTCGGGTCTCGGGCTAGGATAGCAAGATGTCACCTGTCGGAAAACTGCTCCCAAGAGGGGTGCTGTTGCCGGGGGGTTATTAGGAAGAACGGTTGTACACGTAAAAATGGCCCGACGCTCTTATTCTTTAAGATAAGTAAATGGACAAACTCAACTCAATCGTTAACGTTGACGCTTACCCCATCGATGACCTCGGCCGGCCGGAGGCGCTGGAGGTTATCGCCCGGGCAAAGCAGCAATTGGAATCGACGGGTGCCTGTCACTTCGGGGGTTTTCTGAGCGACACGGGTTTAGCTCATCTGCTTGCAGAAGCGCAGGCCTTAGAGTCGTCAGCGCATGCCAGCGACAACTGGTACACCCCTTACTACGGCCGACCCGACTCCAGTTATCCTGCTGGGCATCCCCTCAATTCAGCCGTGCATTTTTCCGTGCGCTATGTCTCGCGAACCCTGCTGTCTGAAGAGTCACCGCTCCGCTATCTTTTTGAGGACAGCAGACTTTTGAGTTTTTTCCAGGCGTTGCTGCCGGACGAGCCGTTGTATCGGTACAGCGATGCCCGAGGCTCACTCAACTACACCGTCATGGCGCAAGGAGACGAGTTGGGCTGGCACTTTGATGCCTGCGAACTCGTGGCATCGATTCTGCTGCGCCCGGCAGAGGCGGGCGGACTTTTTCAGTACATACCGGCGGTGCGAACAGCGGACGATGAGAGATTCCCGGTCGTGGCTTCAGTCCTGGGAGGCCAGGATCATCACCGGACGAATGTGGATTTTGCGCCAGGGGATATGGTGCTGTTCCGGGGGCGACACAGCCTGCATCGTGTTACCGAAATCGAAGGAGAGACTCCTCGACTGATTGCGTTAATGAGCTTCGATAATGTTGAAAAAGCCGTTGAGCGCGATGTTCCGGATGATCTCTTGCCGGCCTAGTTGATGACAGGCCGATCATCCCGGATGCGTGGGGCGGATCGAATCAGCATTTTTGTGTAGTCAGATTCCGGAGACTCGATAAGGGTTGCCGTATCCTGTTCTTCGACGAGTTGCCCTGATTTGAGCACCCCGATTGTGTGTGCCATTACCCGGACGACAGCGAGATCATGCGTGATAAACAGGTAGGTGAGACGAAGATCGTGTTGCAGTTCTTTCAACAGGTTAAGTACCTGTGCCTGAACCGAGACGTCCAGAGCTGAGGTGGGCTCGTCGCAGACAATGAAGTCGGGCCGCGACGCAAGTGCCCGAGCGATCGAAATGCGCTGGCGCTGACCGCCAGAGAACTCATGCGGAAAGCGTCGGGCATCTGACGCCGACAGGCCAACCTGCTCTAGCAGTTCGTCGACACGGTTTTGCTCTGCCTGGCGACCATCGACAAGTGAAAAGGTTCGAAGGGGTTCGGCAAGAATATTGCCCACGCGCCATCGGGGATTCAAAGAAGCGTAGGGTGACTGAAAAACCATCTGAAGACGCTGGCGAATTCGCCGATGCTCGGCTTGCGAGAGTTCTCGATCGTGCAGATTATGTCCGTCGATCAGAATTCGTCCGCTGCTCGGCCCGAGCAGCCCCACCGCAATTCGGGCAATGGTCGATTTTCCCGAGCCGCTTTCGCCGACCAGTGCGTATGTTTTGCCCCGCTCAATGGCGAATGAGACATTGTCCACCGCGTTCAGGAACCGCTTTGGCCTGCGATAGATCATTCGGACCAGCCATGGCTCCGAAAGATCAAAGCGCCGGCAAAGTTGCTCGACCCGAATAAAATCAGACATCGTTGTAAAGCCAGCAAGCGACACGATTTCGCTCCATGTGCGGCCGTTTCGTGGCGCAATGCGCTAACGCCTGTCCGCAGCGTGGATGGAATGCGCAGCCGTCGGGCAGGGCGTCGAGGCGCGGCATGGCGCCGGTAATCTGAAAGAGTTCTGTGGAGATATCGCCGTATTCCACAGACGGTGTGGAAGCAATTAAGCCCTTCGTATAGGGATGTTGCGGGTTCCGCAAAAGAGTCTGCGTGTCTCCAATTTCTGCAAGCCGCCCAGCATAGAGGACGGCGACACGATCTGTGGTTTCGGCAATGACACCCATATCATGGGTAATCAGAATGACCGATGCGCCGTGTTCGCGGCAAAGTCTCTTAAGCAATTCCAGGACCTGCGCCTGAACAGAGACGTCGAGCGCGGTTGTGGGTTCATCCGCGATAATCAGTTCGGGTTCAGCGCAAAGGGCGAGAGCAATGACCACGCGTTGACGCATACCACCGGAAAATTCATGCGGGTAGGCATTAAAGCGGGCGGGATCAATGTCGACCTCCTCGAGTCCAGCGATTGCCTTGCGTTTGGCCTCATCGGCACTGACCGGCAGATGTGTCAGGATGGTCTCTACCAATTGATCACCGATAGTGCGAAGAGGGTTGAGGCTTGTGAGCGGATCCTGGAACACCATGCTGATACGCCGGCCGCGGATGCGGTTGGCCGCACTGATACCCAGTTGATCAATGCGTTCTTCTTTCAGCCAGATCTCCCCACGCTCGATATATCCGGGTGGGTCGATCAGTCCGATGATCGCTGCGCCGGTCATGGATTTGCCGGCTCCGGATTCTCCTACGAATCCTATGATCTCTCCTTTTTCGACATCAAAAGAGATATCGTCAATGGGCACCAGTGCTCCGTGACGGTGGGGGAAGACCACGCGTAGGTTCCGGACAGAGAGAATGGTTTCGCTCATTTGAGTCTTGGATTCAATATGTCGCGCAGCCAGTCACCCAGCAGGTTGACAGACAGTGCGAGCGCCAGCAGCGTCACGGCGGGAAAGAGCAGAATCCACCATTCACCAGAAAAAAGAAAATCCTGACCGATTCGAATTAACGTGCCGAGACTGGGCTCCGTGGGAGGTGCGCCGACCCCAAGAAACGACAACGTGGCCTCGGCGATGATGGCAAGCGCCAGGGTAATGGTTGCAATGACAAGGACCGGCGATAGCACATTGGGCAGAATGTGTCGCAGCATGATCTGGCCGCTGCCCAGACCGATAAGCCGTGCCGCCTGAACATATTCTTTTTCTTTCTCCACCATGGTGGTGCCACGCACTGTACGGGCAAAGGGAACCCACTCCGAAAGCCCAATGGCAATAATCAAAACGGTAATAGCCAGTTCGTCGCGCATGTGGGGCGGCAGCAGGCCTCGGGCAATTCCAAAAATCAGCATCGCGATCAGAATCGAGGGAAAGGTCACCTGGATATCTGCGGCCCGCATAATGAGGGAGTCAACCCATCCGCCGCGGTATCCAGCGATCAGTCCAAGACTGACACCCAATACCATCGCCAGGATCACCGCCGTCAAGCCGACGAATAGGGAGACCCTGAGACCAAAAATAATCGCGGAGAGCAGATCACGTCCCTGATCATCGGTACCAAGGTAAAACGTTTCCCCGGTAAAGGCATTGGGCTGCATCGGAGGAGTAAAACCGTTCATGAGGTTTAGCGACCCGGCATCAAACGGATTCGTGGGCGCGACGAGGTCAGCGAACACCGCGAGCAGAATCAGCGTCACAACGATTACAAACGAAACGACCGTGACGGGCGATCGCTTGAAGTCGTAGAGAAAATCGCTCTCGCGAAACCGACCCATCAGGGACTTTTGCGCGCTCATGTACTCTGGCGTTTAAGTTGGCCGTCGCGGATCCGCGGATCAATCGCGAGGTAAAGCAGATCCACAATGAGATTGATTACCACAAACAATGTACCTACCAGCAGCAGATAGGCAGACATTACCGGGATATCAACGAAGAACACTGCGTTGATGAACATCAATCCAACCCCCGGCCATTGAAAAACGGTCTCCGTGATGATGGCAAAGGCCACAATCGAGCCAAGTTGCAGACCGGCGACAGTGATGACCGGTACCAATGTGTTCTTCAACGCATGGCCAAAATACACCACCCGTTCGGGCAGGCCTCTGGCCCGGGCAAATCGAATGAAGTCCTGTCGGAGAATCTCAAGCATCTCCGCCCGTACAAGGCGCATGATGAGAGTCATCTGGTAAAGCCCGAGCGTGATTGCCGGCAGCACCATGGATTTCAGGCCAGAAACGGTAAGCAGACTGGTCGACCAGAACCCGATCTGCACAGTTTCCCCCCGGCCAAAGCTGGGTAGCCATCCGAGTTCCACTGCGAACAGCCAGATCAGGAGCACCCCGATCAGGAAGGTCGGCAGAGATACCCCAATCAACGACGTCGACATGATCAGATGGGCAGAGAAGCCGTTTCGGAAGATGGCCGTATAAACCCCCGCAATCACTCCAAAGAGCATCGCGAAGATCGCCGAGACCAGCGCCAGTTCCAGAGTCGCTGGCAGGCGTTCGAGAATCATATCCGCGACTGGCTGGGCACCTCGGTATGAGTTGCCAAAATCAAACTGTAAGGCGCGGGTTACAAAGCCGAGATACTGCGTATGCAATGGGTCATTCAGGCCCAGCGCTTCGATGAGCGCCTCGCGCTGCTCCACAGTCGCTTCCTGGCCGAGCAGATTGTCGACCGGGTTACCGACATAGCGGAACATCATGAATGAAACGAACGCGACCAGGAACAGTACGAAAACGGACTGGCCGAGGCGCCGAAGAATAATCAGCAGCATAGCGCCAAAAGTTGATTGGGCCCCGACAGCACCTGTCTGGACCCAATCACTCCTTGGACACCGAAACTGCCTGACCGATCCCTGAGGGATCAGCCAGGCGAATCGCGGTGAATTAGTTGAAGGTCAGGAACTGGAAGTGCGGTTGGTCTTCAGGCTGGACAGCGAATTCGATGCTGTCTTTCATGCCCCAGTTCAGAACCTGGTTGTGAATCGGCAGATACATCTGCTGAGCCTGGATGGCCGCCCAGATCTTGGCAATCGTGGCGTTCCGCGCAGCCAGATCGGTCTCTGATTCCAGGCTGACGATCATGTCATCGACGGCAGAATCAGAGTAACCGGTGGGGTTCCAGGAACCACGGTCGCCGGTCCGGGAGTGCACCAGGAAGTTGAAGATGTAGTGGGAGTCAAAGGTCGGAACACCCCAGCCCAGCATGTAGAAGTCGGAGTCACCCCCTTTGATGAACGGAAAGTGCTGCGCTTTCGGCTTGGCATCGAGGGTAACGTTGATTCCGATCTGACCCATCATGCCCACAGCTGCCTGACAGATCGCTTCGTCGTTGATGTAACGGTCGTTCGGGCAGTTCAGGGTAATGTCAAAACCATTGGCGTAGCCGGCTTCGGCCATCAGGGCCTTGGCCTTATCCAAGTCGTGAGCAGGATACTCGTTAAGAGCAGCAGTCCAGCCGTTTACGAACGGGGGCATGATGACACCAGTCGGATCAGACTGGTCACGCATGACGACTTTCTTGATGGCTTCACGGTTGATCGCGATGTTCATTGCCTGACGCACACGCAGGTCAGCCGTAGGGCCGTCCGCATTGTCTACGCCAAAAAAGATCACCCGGTTCTGCGCAGCCGTGCCGACCTTGAGGCCCGCAGTCGAACTGACGCGACCCAGATCCTGAACAGGAACGTCCTGAATGATGTCCACTTCACCCGAGAGCAAAGCAGCAACGCGGGTCGCGGAGGATTGGATTGGCGTGTAAATGATCTCCGTCACCTGGCTGGGGTAGATACTCTTGCCCCAGTAGTCAGGATTAGCGGTCAGAACGGTCTTTTCGTCGATCGAGCGGCTGACCAGCTTGAAGGCGCCGGTGCCGTTGGTGTTCATCGTCGCAAAGTTGGTCTCGCCCTTGGCCACATCGTGTGGCGTCATCACGTCGTTGGCTTCAGCCCAGCCCTTGTCCATCATGAACATGTTGGTCAGGTTGTTGACCAACAGCGGATTGGCGCCATGTGTTTCGATGTCGACAGTGTGAGAATCGACAGCGCGGACTTCCTTGACAGATGACAGCAGTTCTTTCATGTCAGAACCATCCGCCATTGCACGATTGAGGGAGAAGACGACGTCTTCAGAATCAAAAGCAGCGCCGTCGTGGTAGGTCACGCCCTTGCGCAGTTTGAAGCGCCAGACGTTTGGATTATCGGGCAGCGCTGCCCACTCGGTTGCCAATGACGGAATAATGGCGCCTGACATATCACGCTGGAGCAGCGAGTCATAAATCTGGTGTGCCAATGCATGGGTTGGGCCTTCATTCTGAGCATGGGGGTCCATGGTCAGAGAATCGCCGGCACGTGCCCAGCGGATCGTTTCAGCGGAGGCGAGGGTAGATACGAATACGCCCGCGACCACGCCGACCGCCAGTCTGGTAGTCAGAGATTTCATGGTTAACTCCTTCGGTTGGGTAAAACTTTATTGCCGCTGTTGTTTTTCACAGCGTCAGTAGATTAGACCCTCAGAAAGGAAAGATTTCAACTAAATCAATGTGATTTTCGAGAATCTGCAATCAGAACCTTATGAAAAGAGGGCGCTCGGGAAGAATAGCGCCCGCGTGACAGGTTGAATCTGTGTCTTTCGGGCAGATTGGGTAACAACCGAAGTTTAGTCGTGCGTTTCTAGTGCCGCAGAGTGATGGGGTTTCGAAAGCCCTGCCATCAGGTTGTAGAGCAGAGGGGTCAGGAACAGAGTCAATATCAGCGCCATTGTGAGGCCGCCCACAATCACCCAGCCGATAGCGATCCGGCTTTCTGCGCCGGCACCGCTCGCAAGAACAAGCGGAGTGGCGCCGAGAATGGTCGAGATCACGGTCATGACAATGGGGCGAAGACGCAGAATAGAGGCTTCGAGAACTGCTTCCCGAACCGTTTTTCCAGTCGAGCGCAGCTGGTTGGCAAATTCAACAATGAGTATGCCGTTCTTTGCCATGAGTCCGATCAGCAGGATGATCCCGATCTGACTGTACACGTTAATGGATAGTCCCATCAGGGTGAGCGAGTAGATGGCGCCGGCCATGGCCAGAGGAACTGACAAAACGATCACCATTGGGCTGACAAAACTCTCAAATTGCGCAGCCAGCACCAAAAAGACAATCAGGAGGGCAAAGGAGAAGCTCAAAAGCACACCGCTGGACGCGCTCTTGAAGACCTTGGATTGCCCTGAGTAACTCATTTTGATGCTGCTGGGCAAAATGGACTCTGCGCCCTGTTCCATAAACGTCACGGCCTCGCCAAGCGTGTAGTCTGGGGACAAACCTGCAGAGATCGTAATGGAGGGAAGCCGGTCAAAGCGGCGTAACTGTGCCGCTGCGGCGTTTTCCGTGGACGAGACGAAAACACTGAGCGGCACCAGTTTGCGGGCCCCGGAATCGGGATCAATCGAGCGCACGAATACATTTTCCAGGCTATTGATGTCACGCCGATCTTTCTTTTGCGCTTGAATGATCACGGGGTATTCCCGTCCGCGGTCTATGTAGGAGCTCACCTTTTTGGAAGCAAACATTGACTGCAAGGTGAACGCGATCTCTTCGACACTGACACCCAGATCGTCCGCCCGCCGTCGATCCAGTTTGAGGTCGATTTGCGGCTGGTTTTCCTCGTAATCCATTCCCGGATTGATGAGGTTATCGTTGGACTCAGCGTAGCGAAGCAGATCAGCCGCTGCCTGTTTGACCTCTTCGAAGTCTGGGCCGCCCACTACAATCCGAAGCGGCGTCGAGCTGCCCCGCAACCCGAGCCCTGCCGGACTGGCAACGCCGGCTCTTGCGCCAATCAGACGTCGGGTGATGGGACGCATCTGTCTAACCAGTTCGCCCTGGGAGGCTTCACGGTTATCCCAATGTGCCAACCGCATCACAACGAAACCACGATAAGGTCGGTTACCCCAGCCAACAATGCTGTAGACCGTTTCGATACTGCCGTCTTCCTGGAAGGGCAGCAGATCGCGCTCAATAATTCGCGCCTGAGAGTCGGTGTAGCTTGCGGTGGATCCCTGCGGTGCGGTCATGGGAATGAAGGCGACGCCCCGATCCTCTCTGGGCGCCAGCTCTCTTGGCAGCGTGTCGTAAAGCACAACGCCACCCAGAGAAAACACAATGGCCAGGGCTATGACAACAACGGGTGCATCGAGGGCACGCTTCAAGAGCGCGTTATAGCCTCGACTCATCACCGTTTTGGGCAAATGCGTACTGGCGTTTGGGCCCGCGTCTTCTCTCTCAGCGGGTGAGATGGATTTTGATCGTCGCAGTATCCGGGACGCCATCATCGGGCAGAGTGTTAGCGCCACAAAAGTTGAGATGACAACTGCCGCCGCCAGGATAAGGCCAAATTCGCTAAAGAGTCGACCGACCTGTCCTTCGAGCAGGGAGATTGGAACAAAGGTGGCGATCAAGGTGACGGAGGTTGCCAGCACAGCAAAGACGACCTGTCGAGTACCCTCGTGCGCGGCACGCAGCACCGGTTCGCCGTTTTCGATACGACGCTTGATGTTCTCAAGGACCACAATGGCATCGTCGACCACCAGTCCGATCGCAAGCAGCAGTGCGAGCAACGTAATGAGATTGATCGAAAATCCGAGAATATAAATCGCACCGATACAGCCAATCAGCGCAACCGGGATTGTGACGATGGGCACCAGTGCCGTGCGGAACGAACCCAGAAAGAGCACAATCACGATGATGACCAGCGCCAGTGAGATACTCAGCGCGATCAGGACTTCCCGGATGGATGCCGAGATAAACAGGGCATCATCCGAGCCAACAATGATCGTCATTCCCTCGGGAAGCGTTTTTTCGATACCGCTGATCTCGGCGCGCACGCGCTTGGAGATCTCCATGGTGTTGGCTTGACTCTGACGAAGCACCGAAAGGCCGACTGCCGGTTGACCGTTAGCTCGGACGATCAAACTGTCGTCTTCAACCCCCTGCTCAACCAGCGCGACATCACCCAGGCGTACCGGATAGTCATCGACCTTCCGCAGTACGATGTTTTGGAAATCCTCGGGAGTGCTCAACCGACCGTCCAACCGGATTTCCAGCATGCGTTCCCGGGAGGCGATATCCCCTGCGGGCAATTCCAGGTTACTTCGACTGATCGCCTGTTGGATTTCGGATACTGTCAGGTTACGTGCCGCCATTGCCTGACGGTCCAGCCAAATCCGAATCGCAAACCGCCGTTCGCCCCGAACATCGACGCTGGCGACGCCCTCGAGCGTCGATAGCCGATCGACAATGAATCTTTCGACGTAGTCTGTAATCTCCTCGGGGGAGTGCTGGCTAGAAGATACTCCGATCCGCATGACAGGATCTGCGTCGCTGTCACTTTTCAGAATGATCGGCTCATCAACATCCTCCGGCAGGGCGCCTCGGGCTCTGCCAACAGCATCTCGAACATCATTGGCGGCCTCATCGATATCGCGACCTGATTGAAACTCCACCACGGTGCGACTTCTTCCGCGCCGGCTTTGTGAACTGAGCGACTCGACTCCGGCGACACCGGAGATGGCGCTCTCGATCACCTCGGTGATGTCTGTATCGATGACCTGGGGTGAAGCACCCTGATAGCCTGTGGTAATCGTCACCACACTGCGGTCGACATCGGGCAGCTCGCGGATCGGAATGGATTGAAGCGCTGCGAGACCTGACGTAACGATCAGGAGGCTTGCGACTATCGTCGTGACCGGACGACGAATCGCAATATCAGAAAGGGCGTAGCCACGTCGCGCCATCAAGGAATCCCGTTAAGCAGACTTGAGCGGTGTCAGAAGAGTGTCAATGCGTCAGGAACCCGTGCCGGCCGAGTGGGCTGCGTTCGCGCTATCCGTATTTGAGAGATCACGTTTCTTTACGATTGCTCCTGGGCGGACCTTTTGAGTGCCTCGTGTGACTACCTCGTCGCCCGGATTTATCCCGTCGGTGAGTTCTACAAATCCAAAACCTCGCCGGCCGATAGCCACCGCACGCTTATTAACTCTGAAAAGACCGGGGTCCTTGGCGGGATCGAGCCGAAAGACAAAGGGTTGGCCTTGGTCAATCATCAGCGCCTCTTCGGGCACAACCAGAGACTCGCTTTCCTTAAGCGCGATGCTGACATGCATGAACATGCCTGCCGGGAGGGACCGATCAGCATTCTTGATGAAGCCTCGCACTTTGAAAGAACGGGAAGCGGTATCGATCCGAGTGTCGATTGCGTCGATCGTGCCCGTAAATTTTCTGCCTGGAAAGGCCGCAGCCTGTGCCGTCAGGGCATCGCCTGATCCAAGCGAGCCAAAGTGATCTTCGGGCACAGAAAACTCAACGAGGACGCCGGAAAGGTCATCCAACACCGCTACCACTTGACCTGCCTTCACCCGAGAGCCGATTTCGATATCGGAGAGGCTGACGACGCCCGAAAACGGGGCTCGCAAAAACCGGTCTTCCAATCTTTTGTTCGCTCTTTCCAGTTGGGCACGGGCGATCTTGGTCTGTGCTTTCAGGTTATCGATAGCGGCCTGAGACATACCGCTGGATGCCGTCAGACTGTCTGAACGCTGCAGTGCCCGGGAGGCCTCTTCAAGACGCGCTTTGGCTTCGAGCACGTCCGCTTTTTCAACAACTGAGTCCAGAGCAATCAATAAAGAGCGGGATTCGACTTCTGTTCCCTGCGATAACTGTGATTCAACGACACGGCCGGCCGAAAGTGGGGCAATTTCGACCGAGCGGACTGCCCGGGTGGTCCCGACTGCTTCGATAACGCGTTCAATGCGCTGCACGGTAGCCGCAGAGGCCTCGACGACTCCAGGCTGACGCGGCGCCTTGAATGCTGCTTTCGAAGACGCGCCGTCTGTTTTTGCGACCGGCCAGGAGTAATATCCGGCGCCGCCCACCGCCGCAACGATTGCAACAATTACGATCTGCTTGCTGAGGGTCATAGGGTCAGGATAGCTTGAGCAAGGTGGCTAGAGCGAGAAACTGGATTATCTTATATTTTGAGCTGTGAATCAGAGCGTTATGACAGCGGGACACACTGGACTTGATGCCGGCAAAATTAGACATGATTAATGTATTGAGGTTTGGGAAACCGGTTGCGCCGTGCTGGCAGGACGCGCAACGCCGGCCTGATGATGGATCATTTTCCACTGATCATCCTCTAACCGAAAAAGGTTGGTGGCAATGAGTAGGCCGTCGCCCAGATTCTCGTACGCAATGACATAGGCAGAATCCCCACTGACGAACCCTCGGGGTTCAGTGCAGGCGATCTGTGGAGGACTTTGAAGAATGGTTTCCCAACTTCTCATAACAGAAAGCCTTCCAAAAATAGAGCCCCAACCTGGATGGATGCATGTGACATCGTCGGTGTTGGACCACACCTTTTGCATTAGGTCAAAATCACCTGTTGCGAGAGCCTCATAAAAACTCGCGTTTACGGACAGGACCTCTTCAAGTGGGTTGAGCATAACGACTCCGACAAATAGCAATACTTTAAGACCGTGGCGGTTAATCTAGCGAAACGACGCGGCACAGGGTGATGATTCTTTCACATGCCATTGATTCCGGACCGCTTACGATCAAGACATGAAACAAGCTATTTTTTCACTGAGTCTAGCGGGAACACTAATGATGCACTGCGCCTCAGGATTCGCCGATGATTTACTCATCGATGATTTTTCCCACGATGCTTCATCTCGCTGGGAATTTATTGCGGATGGTGTAATGGGCGGCGTGTCTTACGGCAGCGTCCAGTTTAATCACGTCGAAAAAAACGACGTCATGACGCTTTCCGGCACCGTCAGTACCGAGAACAATGGTGGTTTCATTCAAGCGCGCCGAAAACTTTCTGTCGACAAAACTCGCGACTACCAAGGGATCATGTTAACGGTAAGGGGTAATGGAGAAGAATACTTCCTGCATCTTCGTTCGTTTTGGACTTTGCTCCCTTGGCAGTACTATCAGGCGGGTTTCAAAACCGCCAGCAATTGGCAAGAAGTGGCTATTCCTTTTAGCGCCTTCAAACCTTCGAGTCGGGTCTTGCCGAACAATATCGCTTCAAAGGATATTGAGTCACTGGGCGTTGTTGCCTTTGGGCGCGATCATGAGGCCAGCGTCACTATTACGGACATTCGACTTTACTGATCTGATCACAGTTAGCAAAAGCAATGATTACCGTTTTTTTTGATGGCAAGTGTGGACTTTGTTCAAGAGAGATTCGCCACTACCAGAAAATCGCACCTGCAGGACGCTTTTGCTGGTCGGATATCGCCTCCGATCCCTCACCGCTTGAAGCGATTAATGTCTCCCAGGTGGCGGCGTTGGAAAGACTGCATGCCCAAAGTGAGGACGGTGCGATTCATGTGGGCGTTGATGCCTTCCTGATAATTTGGGCGGCCTTGCCTCGCTGGCGACTACTGGGGAGCATTATCAGTTTGCCGGGATGCTATCAATTGGCAGGAAAACTCTACGACCGGTTCGCCAAAAAGCGTTTCGAACGGTTGGAACACTGCCAGGCAGCTATCGCGCCAGATTAAGCTGGTTTGCCCGGCCTGGCGTCACCACCTTCTTCGAGCACTGAATGGTCACGAAAGTTAAGAAAGCGGGTCTGCGCGTTCGCGCGCTTGCGGCGTTATTCGTACTGATGACGAGTGTCCAAGCGATCTCTGCAGAGCTCGACCGGGAGTCGTTTTCCCTGGTGGGAGAGGCATTGGTTGAAGTGGGACCGTTCGATCTTGATGTCTATCAGGTGCGACACTTCACTCGCAATGCGAACGAGACTCTGGTTGAACTGACTTATCTTCGCGACGTCCCGAGGTATCTTTCCCTTAAGGGCTGGGATAAGGGTTTTGAACACATTGCGTCTGTCCCAGATTTAAAAGTCGCCATGGAATGGGTGCGATCCAAGACTCCAGATCTTAAAGAAGGGGACCGGTTTGCCATGCTGGTGGCAGGATCGGTGACGAGCTTATATTTGAATAATCTTCTGGTAGGGAAGAGTGACTCTCCGAACGTCGCCAGGATAATCCATTCCCCCTGGCTCGGGGACAAGGCGCTGGATCTAAAGATTAGGGCGCAACTTTTGGGCGAGGACTGAGGAAAAGTTAGCGAATCCAACAAGAATTAAGAAAATCCGGAAAAACGAAAAAGAATATCGATTGCGGCGCGGGACGTCACTCGCCGTCTGAAAGCGTATTAGCTTCATCTGTCCCATCCTCGGTAGTGGCGACGCTGCGAGATTTTTCAGATTGTTCCTGAACGTAGGAAGTATGAATCGACTGGCTGTACCAATCCCCATAGAGAGCCGCTTCGAACCGCAGTTGGTCTTCGATAGGGTCCTTGTTGGAGCGCTTCTTTGGTTTGTGTGCCGTCATAACTCTTTGAATCAGTCTGTCGCCTGAGTTGAATCAGCGGGGAGAGACCGGGGATGGAGGGCAATGACAATACCTGTCGTTCGGCGCAAACGGTGATCTCCCGATACCTCGCGACATTCACTCGCCGGAGGCCATCCCGCCGCAACGGGCTCATAGACAAAGTCAGGTCGAAAAGATGGACTTGACGAGGTCACCGAGAGTCGCAGCACATTACGAGAAAGTTTTTTCACGATTCCATTATCTTTCAATTAGGTGAAATCCTCGTGTTCAGAGACCTGTTTTGAGGAGTTCTGCTCATAGCGACGCCAATGCAAAAACTGAATCATCTCATCAACTCCAAGTGGACTGCGGTAAGGCCCATAGACCGATCTCGACATTTTGAGCTAAAAGCATTTCAGGGTCAGACAAGACAAAGTGCAAAAGTCATCTGCCTGATGAGATGTGTCGTTACGCGTTCTTTGGTCCACGTCTGCTTGGACGAGCTATTGAACGAGAACAAGTGGCGCAAAGGATGGTTTCGGGGCGAGCCGCCGGCGAAATCATCAGAATCTCAGAATCCGAAATAATCAGTTATCGACTATCCGTAGTAGTACTCCACCTCGGACCAGGTATTCGTCGGGAAGGTCCAAATAAAAACAAGCGGCCCAGACCCCGTGTTTGTGATCCCATGCCGATGACATCGAGGAATGTAGATGACCGATCCCGGGCCAACTGCCTGCTCGCCGCCATTTAGATGCATCAGACCTTCTCCCTCCAGAATAAAGTAACTTTCCTGAGGGTCATGGTAATGCGGCAAAAGTGATGCACCGGGCGCCAGCCGCAGAATTCCAAAGCTGAATCCATCCGTTTCTGCATTTGAGGCATCGATCAGGAGCTTGTATGTCAGGCCAGGATTCTGATCAGATGTATCCCACGGGACGTCGTCCAACTGAGAGATAAAAGCGTTTTGGTTCATTGTGTCTGTAGCAGCTTCTGTGAGGATTGGTGACAGGATCAGGGTTTTGCAGAGATTAACCAGCAAGCGCTTTTCATATAGACGCCCGCATCCTGTTGGTAATCCTTGAGTCCCTCCAGCATGTGCTGTAGGACGCGTTCTTCCAAAGCATCGTCCGCTTCGTGGAGCAGTGTCCGGATTGAGTTCATCGCCATGAAAAGCTCTGCAGCCTCACTCACAGTACTGCCGACTAAGAGAGTCGGGTGGTGTGAGGCGAGATTAATATCGGTAAAGCCTGCGGTGTTGAGGATCTCCCGAACTCGAGCTTCTTTTGCCAGGGTAAAAGCGCCCGGCGCATCGTAGTCTGGAGCGTCGTGGGTCTCAGAAAATGCTTCAACACACTGCATCGGGAACTGATACCACTCATTTGCTTCCGGCGCGCGCCAGACTGCCAATAACAGCCGACCGTTTGGCTGAAGCGCTTTGCGCAAGTGGGAAAAGGCTTTGATGAGGTCGCCAAAAAACATGACACCGCAACGCGAGATGCATAGATCCGGGGCTTTATCAAATGCAAAGCGTGCGGCGTCGCCCTCAATAAATGAAACGTTTTTGATGCCGGCCTCTTCGGCGGCTCGGGCCGCGCTGTGAATGAGTTTCCTGGAGATGTCGATGCCGATAACATGTCCGCCGTCATTCAACGCTGAAGCGATCTGTAATGCGGTCGCTCCAGTGCCGCATCCTATTTCAGCGACCTGCTCTGAGCCCGAAAGATCGGCCGCTTCCAACAATAAGTCAGTTAGCGGTTGAAGCAATGTATCCAGTGCGGATTTATGGCGGACCCAGTAGTCCGCTGTCTGGGCATTCCAGAGTTCGCGTTGCTTGGCGTTGACTGAGGCCGCAGGATCCATTAGCTCACATTCATGCGCCACGGTGCGATGGCATAGGATTGTGGTGTCCAGTGCTCATTTGGACTCTGCGCAGAGATACAGAGTGAGCCGCCTGCCCGTCAATCACTTGATTCGCCAGTGAGGACGATGCGCGAAAGTCGATTATGCGAATAACCAGAAATACGCGATGACGACAACGATGATAGTCAGCGCCAGGTGTAATAAACCTTTTTTCTTCATGTCTTGCTCGATGGTAGGTCAGTGATACAAATCGATAGTGTTGCCACGATCAAGGCGGTTCACGTGGCTGCTGTCAGGCGGTGACTTCTCCAATCAGCATCTCAGGCTGGACATTGGTGAAGTTGGGAATATCCTCAATCGCGGGACCCATCTTTGGCATCGCAGCATCCATGGCCGCCTGATCAGCAAAGAGAATTGTCGCAATAGCGTGATAAGCCGGGGGTGTGTTGGGGCCGCCCGCATTACCTTTGGTTACGACGCGGCTTTGAATATGCTCACCCGCACAGTCATCAACAATTTCGAAGTGCTTATTGGCGTAATAATCATGGTCAAAATGCGTGTTTTCCCCGACAGGATAAAGAACTTGAAGTGAGACTGGCATGGATTCTCCTTAAAGCGAAATCGCGTGATTGGTTCAACCTCATCAAGTGTATCAGGTCTATTCTGGATGACAGGCAAATCCAGAAAAGAGCATGGCACCAGTAATCAGTTTGAATTAGTCTATTGGGGTTACTGGGAAACACTTTTGAAATATTGGCGTTCGTCGATGACAAGCTCAATCCAAGAGATACTTTCGGCCCTCAAGAGTTGTACGCAGAAGGGGTATGAAGAGGCCCGGTCCATGCCGCCGGCTTTTTATACCGCGCCAGAATTTTGTGAATTTGAGAAGAGTACGCTTTTTCGCGAGCAATGGATTTGCCTTGGGCGTGTAGACCAGATTCCAGAGCGTGGTGATTACTTTACGGTTGATCTCGTCGGTGAGCCGCTGATTGTCGTTCGGGGGCAGGATGGGCAGATCAGGATTCTTGCAAATGTCTGTCGACATCGAGGATCCCTGATCGCCGAAGGCGCGGGAAAGGCAAGAAATTTTGTTTGTCCCTACCACGCCTGGTCCTACGATATCGACGGCCATCTGCTAAGAGCGCCGCTTATTCCCGAGCGACCTGACTTTGATTTAAAGAGCTGTCGACTTCCGCGCTTTGCCTGCGAGGTCTGGGGCGGCTTCATTTACGTCAATCTCAGTAATGAGGCGCCGCCTCTTGCGCCTCAACTCGAGGGCTTGAGTGATTTGCTTACCCACTACCACATGGATGAAATGGTCGAGCTGCACGGGGAGGAGAGTGTTTGGGAGACGAACTGGAAGTGTCTCGTTGAAAATTTCATGGAGGGTTACCATCTTTCGAGCGTCCATCAGAAGACGCTGCACACTATCACGCCCACTCGGCTTTGCCGTCACTTCCCGCCGGGCGAAGGCTACTTTGGATATTTCTCAAACTTCCCGGAGGATCTCCCACAACGGGGTGCTTATCATCCCGACCTCACAGCAGAAGAAAGGCAACGATCCGTGATGTTTGCTGTGCCGCCGGGGCATGTTGGGAGCGTCACTGGCCACATCGTGACTTACCTATACCTGCAGCCTGCTACCGCAGACACGGTCAAGGTCAAAAGAGGGATTGCTTTTTTAGACCAAGAGATTGCGCAAGAGGAGCGTCGGGCTGCCGCGGATCTTTTCGAACGGACAATGACTGAGGACATGCACCAGCTGGCCTCGCTGCAAAAGGGCCTCAAGGCAAAAAGTGCGCAAACCGCGCCGCTTGCGCCGGTGGATTACGAGGGAAATGTCTGGGATTTCTATCAATATCTGGCTACAAGACTGGCTATGCGCGCCTAGGCATGATGCATCCGATCGGGAGGTCGAAGTCACGTATTGAGGTCCTTGAGTTAAGACATCTGAATCTCTGAATTGATAAACAGGAATTCCTGGCGTTTTTTTCGCCGAACCTCGATCGACATGCTATATTTTTTATGCAGAAGCTTTAAAAAACCCCACGTAAATTTGGGTCAATATCGAAAACTGTTCATTACAAGAACGACCATGTTTCTAAACCTGAGCGTTTATCAGGGTTCTGAAAAAGCTCAAAAATAAAGTGCACCATAACCATCCCATGGGATATCGGAGGAGAAGATGACAAAAGGTACGATTTATGATCTGCGCGATCAACTGGCGGTCGGTCAAATATCGCGGCGGCAATTTCTGAAGCGAGCAGGGGCGCTGGGAATCAGTGCGGCGGCGACTTCAACCCTCCTGGCTTCGGCTGCGTCCTCGGCGGCAACCCGAAAGACCGGGGGTACGCTTCGCGTCTGTATCGCAAGTGGCGGTCAAACAGACAGCCTGGATCCAACCAAATTCCTGTCCACTGGTGACTACGCCCGCGGGCACTCAATCTACAACCCGTTGGTGGCGCTTAATCCCAGCATGCAACCCATACCGGCGCTTGCGGAATCCTGGGAATCGAACTCAACCGCAGATGAATGGGTCTTCTCGCTGCGTAAGGGTGTGACCTTCAGCAACGGAAAAGACTTCACCTCAGCTGATGTCCTTTATTCCTTGCAACGTCATTTAAGGCCCGAGTCGGAGTCCCCAGGCAAACCGTTGCTTGAACAAGTTACTGAAATGAAAGCAGACGGCGCGCATGTGGTTCGAATGAAAACCGCATCTCCAAACGCGGACCTGCCGATTCTCTTCACCCAACCGCAGTTCATGATCTCACAGGAGGGCGAGGAAGAATTCGTCAATCCCTCAGGGACTGGCGGGTTCATCATGAAAGAGTACGAGGTGGGGATCTACGCGCGTGTTGAGCGAAATCCCAACTATTGGGGTGATTGTTACCTTGACGCCCTGGAGTGGATCACCAATGTCGACGGCACCGCACGCATGAATGCGATGATGGCCGGTGAGTACGACATCGCCACCGAAGTGGATCGAAACCTGATTGATCTGGTAGAGCGCGCACCGGGAGTTGAAATCGTTGCGTCTGCTTCCGGAAGGCACACCAATCTGTCGATGATGTGTGACCGTGAGCCAACCAGTAATCATGATCTCAGGCAGGCGTTGAAATATTGCATTCCACGTGAACAGATCATCCAGAATGCCTTTAAGGGATACGGCATGGTGGGTAATGACCACCAGGTGTCCCCTACGGATCCGTTTTATTGCGATGAGATTGCCCAACGGACTTTTGATCCGGACAAAGCGCGGCACCACTTTAAGAAGTCTGGCGTGGATGGTGCCAGTATTACTTTGTATACCTCTGATATGGCCGTCTCAGGCTCAGAAGCGATTGCACTGATTTATGCTGAGGGCGCGAAAGCGGCTGGGATCGACTTGCAGGTTCAGGTTGCGCCTCCTGGATCTTATTGGAGCAAAGTCTGGATGCAGGTGCCGGTGTGCGTGTCTGGATGGGATGCGCGGCCGACCGCCGATCTGATGTTGACCATTGCAAATAAATCCGACGGCTCATGGAACGAGACGGCCTGGGGAAGTGAGCGTTTTGATCAGTTGCTGGTGGCGGCACGCGGTGAGACTGACGCGACCAAGCGAAAGGGCATGTACTGCGAGATGCAGCAGATGCTCCATGATGACGGCGGCGTTGGAATGCTTGGGTTTTATGACATGATCGACTCAAGACGTGACAATGTTGTGGGTTTTGATCCACATCCGGCTGGATACAACCGCGACGCGTTTTTCGCCACAGATATCTCCTTCGCTTAAGGCGGGCAATTCCGTTAATAGAAGCAACGAAAAAGGGGCGGCTGATAGCCGCCCCGTTTTTCTTGCGTGTCTGATGAGATGTCATGGTTAGACTTCTGATTCGCCGGATCCTGCTCGGTATCGTCGTGACCTGGGTGGTCTCGATGATGATTTTTGCTGCGACAGAGTTGCTGCCCGGTGACGTCTGTCATGCTGTTCTGGGGCAGGGGGCAACCGAGAAATCACTAGAGAGCTGTCGCGAACGCCTTCAGTTAAATCAGCCCATGCACACGCGGTATCTTCAATGGCTGGGGAGACTGACGACGGGGGAACTCGGAACTTCTCTGGCGAACGATCTTCAAATCTCTGACCAGATTGGGGCTCGCGCATGGAACACCGTAAGACTGGCGGCACTGACCGCGCTGATTGCTGTGCCACTGGCAGTTCTCCTGGGTTTGATTGCGGCCATTCGGGCCGACAGTTCGGTTGATCGGGGCATCTCCATTGGAACGTTGTGTTTTATCTCTGTCCCCGAATTTTTTACCGGAGTGCTCTTGGTTTATATCCTGGCGGTACAACTTCGGTGGATGCCGGCGGTAGCGAATTATCGCGACCTTACGAGGGGGGACTTTCTCGAAGTGATTGAAGCGCTGGCACTGCCTATTGCGACACTGACGTTTGCCGTTCTCGCACATATGACACGGATGACCAGAACCGCCGTGCTTAACGTCATGTCGTCGCCCTATATCGAGCAGGCAGTTCTTAAAGGTGCATCAAGAACTCGGGTAATCATTCGACACGCATTGCCCAATGCTGTTGCCCCGATTGTCAATGTGATTGCGCTGAACCTTGCCTATCTGGTCAGTGGTGTGGTGGTGGTTGAGGCAATTTTCAGGATTCCTGGCCTGGGCACTCTGATGGTTGAGTCTGTCATTTACCGAGATATCCCCACGGTGCAGGCGATCGGTATGTTGTTTTGTGTGACTTATGTTGGGTTTAATCTGATCGCAGATGTCATGGCCATCATTGCCAATCCCCGATTAAGGCATCCGCGATGAGTGCAGCTTCGCGAGCACCGTCTGAGACGGATCTGAAGACGCGATTTACGCCTTCACTCATTATTGGGGTGGTGATCGTCGGTTTCTGGCTGTTGGTGGCACTCTTTGGCCCCGCACTTGCTCCTCATCTGGAGTCGGATATTGTGACGGACATGAGTTACGCGCCCGCAGGGGAAGTCGGTCTGCTGGGAAGCGACTATCTTGGTCGGGATGTGTTCTCCCGCCTGTTGTACGGCGCCCGGATGACGATGGGTCTCGCGCTGCTGGTGACGCTGCTGTCATTTTCTCTGGGCGTGATCCTGGGATTTATTGCCGCAATCAGCGGTCGCTGGATTGACGGGTTAATGAGTCGGATCAATGACGCATTGATGGCCTTCCCCTCGATCATCCTGGCGCTAATCGTGATGTCGGCACTCGGCACCTCCTTGATGATCATGATCGTCACCGTCGCAATAATCGACTCGACCCGGGTATTCCGACTGTCGCGCGCCTTGGCGATGGATATCTCGGTGATGGATTTTGTCGATGTGGCCCGCTCCCGTGGAGAGAGCTTGTGGTGGATCACGGTCCGCGAGATTCTGCCCAATACACTCGCACCCCTCGCGGCAGAATTTGGGATCAGGTTTACTTTCGCGATCCTCTTTATCAGTGCGCTGAGTTTTCTCGGGCTCGGGGTACAGCCCCCCGCCGCTGATTGGGGTGTAATGGTGAAGGAAAATCTTCAGGGGTTGCTGTTTGGTTCTGCCGCTGCACTGATGCCTGCCGCCGCCGTTGCTTCATTGACTGTTGGAGTGAACCTGATCGTCGATTGGTTCCTGCGGCGCATGGGCGGTGACGTCTCTCAGGAACTGATGAACTAGCCCGAGCGCAGTATGAGCGCAGTTATCGACATTCAAGATCTTTGGGTGGAGGCCCGTTCGTCAGGCGGCAGCTTTCAACCTATTGTTGAAGGAGTCAGTGTCAGCGTGTATCCGGGTGAGGTGGTGGCGCTCATTGGCGAATCCGGGTCCGGAAAGACCACAACCGCATTGTCGGCCATGGCGTACAGCAAGCCTGGGTGCCGTATCGTAGGCGGCAGCATCACCCTGAATGGTCGTGATCTTCTAAAGCTGGATCAGGAGGAGCGCCGTCAGTTGCGCGGGCGAGAGGCGGCCTATGTGGCTCAAAGTGCAGCAGCTGCTTTCAATCCAGCGATCCGTATCGGCGATCAGGTTATTGAAAGTACAGCGATTCACCAGCTTATGCCTCGTGATGATGCGCTGCGTGAGGCAGTAAAACTCTATCAGCGTTTGGATCTTCCCGACCCCGAGCGGCTCAGCAGCCGATATCCCCATCAGGTAAGTGGGGGCCAGCTACAGAGGCTGATGGCGGCGATGGCAATGTCATCAAGTCCTGCACTGCTCATTCTTGATGAACCCACGACAGCGCTCGATGTGACGACTCAGATTTCGGTCCTTAGCGCTTTTAAAGATCTGATCCGGGGTCAGAACACCGCTGCTATTTATGTTACCCACGATCTCGCGGTAGTGGCACAGATTGCGGACCGCATCGTCGTAATGCAAAACGGCAAAGTCATGGAAGCGGGTGCTACTGAACAAATCATCTCCCGTCCAGAGAATGCCTATACCCAGACGTTGATGGCGGCTGTCAGGCCGCCGCCAAAATCGATATCCGTTGAGGGTGAAGGCTCAGATCAGACTGACGATGAGACGATAGTCAGCGTGGACTCGATTACGGCGGGTTACGGTCGAACCGAAACGAAAATTGTGCTGCAGGATGTGAGCGTGGCGGTGCCCAAGGGAAAGGTCGTGGGCGTCATTGGGGAGTCAGGCTGTGGCAAGAGCACCCTGGCGAGGGTTATTGCCGGTTTGCTTCCCCAACGCTCAGGTGAGATTTACTACCATGGGCAAGAGCTTCCGAATGTAGCAAGACGCAGAACCCGCAGTGTGCTTAAGAGTATTCAGATTGTCTTTCAGATGCCTGACGTTGCGATCAACCCGCGTCATCGCGTTCGGGAAATTCTCGGTCGGCCGTTGGATCTTTTTGTTGGCCTGTCTGCAAGTGCTCGGGAATCGCGTATTGATGAATTGCTCGAACTGGTTGAACTGCCGACGTCTTATAAAACCCGACTGCCGGGAGAGCTGTCGGGCGGCGAGAAACAGCGGATCAACCTGGCCCGCGCGCTCGCGGCTGAGCCCGAAGTCATTTTGTGTGATGAGGTCACCTCGGCCTTGGATACGGTCGTTGGCAAGGCCATCATCGATCTTCTAAAAAAGCTTCAGGCAAATCTCGGGGTCGCTTATCTCTTCATCAGTCATGACCTGTCCACAGTCGCCTCTTTTGCTGACCACGTTGTTGTTTTGTATGCCGGCCGGGTCGTCGAGCAGGGGCCGCTTGCCTCGGTTCTGGCGCCCCCGTTTCATCCCTACACGCGTTTGCTGCTGAATTCTGTACCCGAACTGCGCACTGACTGGCTTGATGGCGTGGTTGCCTCGAAAGCGCACCTGGATCATCTCGGTCAGGCAGTGAATAGCGGCAAAGTCGGTTGCCCGTTCTTTAGCCGGTGCGCCGTGGCGGTTAATGATGTTTGCAACCGGCAAGATGCGCCGCTTCGGCAAGTATCGCAAGGACATACTGTGGCCTGTCATCTTGAGTTGGATGCCTTGCGAGAATAGCGCCAACCACCAAGCGCGGTTTCTCAAAGAAATACTCTGCGCACACGGAAAGTGGTATCGTCCGGCCTCTACCGCAACTTGATCAGAAAATGACAACTGAAAAACCAGAAGGTTTTTCCGGTTACCACCGCAAGCAGGACTGGACTGAAGATCCGGAGTTAACGCATATCACCCGGGGCACACCCTGTGGCGAATACTTGCGGCGCTACTGGCATCCGATCGCGATGACCGAGGAGGTCACCGACCTGCCGTTGTTGGTTAAAGTCTTAGGGGAGGAGCTGGTCCTCTTTAAGGACAAAAGTGGAGACTTTGGGCTGCTGCATAAGCACTGCTCTCATCGGGGCGCCTCTCTTGAATTTGGCATTGTTGCGGATCATGGGATCATCTGTTGTTACCACGGATGGCATTACGCGGTGGATGGCACCCTGATTCGCGCAGGCTCAGAGCGCGAAGACGGACCAATCTGCAAGAAGGTGGTTCACGGCGCCTATCCGGTGATTGAGAGAGACGGGCTGGTATTTGCTTATCTTGGCCCCCCAGAACTCAGACCGCCTTTTCCAATATTTGATACGCAGGCCGACACAGGGGTCGAGAAGGTCCCTTTTTCCCTATCGACACCATGCAACTGGCTGCAGATCTATGAGAACACTCAGGATCCCGTGCACGTGGTTCATCTGCACTCCAATGTCAGCGGAATCCAATTTGGAGCCGCTTCTGGAGTAGATCAGATCATTGAGTATCAGGACAGTCCTTTGGGAATGATCAATATTCAAACACGGCAGGTCGGTGAATTTGTCTGGAACCGAACGGTGGAGTCGATCCTGCCCAATGCCAATCAGACTGGCGCAATCTGGGAAGAAGCGCAAAACGAGAAGTTTTTCCAGCGAAGCTCCCTGTTGCGCTGGGTCGTGCCGTTGGACAATACCTCAACACGCACCATTGGCTGGCGCTACTTAAGCCCTGAATTGGATCCCGAGAATCAGGGCGATCGTTCGCAGATTGGCAAGGAAGGGATCGACTTTATCGGCCAGACCGCGACCGAGCGATCTCACGAGGAAGCGCAGAGGCATCCGGGAGACTATGAGGCACAGGTATCCCAAGGCCCGATTGCCATCCATGATCGTGAAAATCTTGCCAGTTCCGATGCCGGCGTTGCTCGTCTGCGGCGTCTTTTGCGAAAACGTGTGACAGAGCTGCATTCGGGCGAGGAGCCGGCGCCTCAGGCAAGAGAGGAAGGCGAGATCGTCCCGACCTACACCCAAGACACGGTGTTCAGGACGCAACTCAACGACCAGCAAAGAAAGGGGTTTGGGCAAGCGGTCGCCAACACGGTAGTTAACAGCGGGGATAAGGACCCTCAAGAGCGGGAGTTGATGGTAAAGCAGACCTGTGAGACATTTGAGGGGGAGGAGAAGAGATTCCACCACAGTAATAAAGAAGTTTAAGGAAGTGTTTTAGTTTTAATCCGAGAGGAAATAACGGAGGAAGTAACCCGATGAATCAGTTTAAGAAATTAATTGCGCGAAGTATTTTTGTTCTCGCCGCGCCGTTGCTGGCCACCAGCGCGCAGGCGGAGGACTCCGTGCTCCATACAATTCTCAAAGAGGGTGTATTGAAGGTGGGTACCACCGGTGACTGGAACCCTATGACGATGCGCGATGCCGCGACCAACAAGTACACCGGTTTTGACATCGATGTCAGCACCAAACTGGCCGAAGATCTTGGCGTTGAGATTGAGTATGTCCCGACGGACTGGAAAACCCTGGTGGCCGGCGTTACCGCCGACAAGTACCACATGACCGGTTCGGCTTCGGTAAATCCCAAGCGTGCCAAGGTCGCAGGATATTCAATTTCTTATGTGGAAGTCGGTCAATTGCCGATGATCCACAAAAAGAATGCAGACCGTTTCAAATCCTGGGATGACATCAACCAGGCGGGAGTGAAGGTTGCGGCCAACCTTGGCACCACACAGGAGCAGTACATCAAGACCTTCTTCCCCAACGCAACTCACGTCGTCGTTGAATCACCGGCCCGTGATTGGCAGGACGTTTTGGCGGGGCGCTCTGATGCCAGCATTACTTCAAACATTGAAGCACACAAACTGGTCGAGAAGTATCCGGATCAGATGATGATTGTGCCGGTGGATCAGGCAAAGGCCCGTACACCGCTTGCTGTCTTGCTGCCGCAGGGGGATCAGGTTTGGATCAACTACGTGAATCACTGGATTTCACTGCAGCAGGCTCGCGGCTTTTTTGACGGTCTCAAAAAGAAGTGGGGCCTGTAATCAGTTGTAGTCCTCAAGACTGACGGAAAAGGCCCGTTTTCACGGGCCTTTTTTGTTTCTACAATATCGGCTTGATCCCTACATGAATAGGTCTAGAACTTGAATCTTCAAACGGCAACCAGCCAGGAGGTCGAAGATTACCTAAAGACCTGCACCGCCATTATCTTACCCACCGGTTCGCTGGAGCAGCACGGCCCAGTTGGACTGATCGGGACAGATGCTATCTGCGTTGAAACCATTGCACTGCGGGCAGCAGAGCAAGAATCTGTTCTGGTTGCGCCGGTTCTGAACTATGCCCCAGCGCAGTTTAATCTTGGGTTTGCCGGAACGATTTCGCTTTCTGCGCAGACTTTTTCAAGGATATTCACTGAAATTTCAAACTCACTCATGCGCAGTGGGTTTGACCGGATCTACGTATTAAATGGCCATGGCGCCAATCTTGCGCCATTGAGAAGCGCAGTCCATGATCTTTACCTCAGGCACGACGATGCCGCCCCGAGGATCAAGATCCGTAACTGGTGGGATTTCCCTAAGGTAAATGCCTTGCGTCAACAACTCTATGACGAGTGGGAAGGCCTGCACGGTACCCCGTCCGAAGTCGCGATCACCCAATATGCTGTGCGCACGGTTAAGCGCGAGAACGCGGATCCGCCGCGTGCATTGTCGAAAGATGAAATTCGCGAAACGGCCGGCGATTACCACGGGCCCGCGAGTGAGCACAGGGAGAATTTTCCAGACGGCAGGGTGGGGTCTTTTTCAGAACTCGCTGAACACGAGCACGGCAGGCAGTTTGTCACAGCCGCCGCCAACGCACTGATTGAGGAGTTCAGGGCGTTTGTGAAGGAATAGCCGCTTGATCGTGTCTATTGCTTAGCGTTGCCGATCAACGCTCTTCGGTGTGCATCTTCCGCTCCAGCCATCGCACACCGGCCGACACGATCAGAATCAATACCAGGTATTCCAGAATCAGGAAGGTGTAGATCTCCAGCGGGCGGTATTCGGTTACGACAAGCTCGTTTGCCCTGCGGGTGAGTTCCTGCATGCCGATCACTGATGCCAGTGATGACATTTTCAGCATATAGACGAACTGGTTGCCCAAAGGAGGCAGGATCACCTTAATCGCCTGAGGAAGAATAATGAGGCGCATTTTCTGGCTGTATTTCAGGCCCAGTGCGTCTGCCGCCTCAATCTGACCTCTTTGAATCGATTGGATTCCCGCCCGGAAAATCTCGGCCTGAAAGGCGGAGTCGGATATCCCAAGTGCCAGCACGCTCGCCAGGAAAATACTGATACTCATGCCAGCCACCTGGGGAAGGCCGTAATACACCCAGAGTATCAGGACCAGCAGAGGGACCGCTCGAACCAATTCCACGTAGGCGACGTTGATTGCCTGCGCCGTTCGGTTGGTTGCGATACCCGGCAGTGCGATGAGAAAGCCCAGCACCATCGCGAGCGCGATGGAAACAATGGACAGCACGATCGTATCCTTCAACCCGCCAAGCAGGAATTGAATATTGGTCATGCCCTGCGCTGTGCTGGGCGAGATAACGTACCAGCCCCACGTGCCACTGTCGCCGGACCCAGCGCAACCGCCAACAGACACCACAGCAGCAAACAGAAATAAAAATCTAAAGCGCTTCTTCATTCAGGTCACGTGTTGCATCGAAGTGGGACGAGCATCAAAATGCCCGCAGTTTCGAGACTGGCGATTATATCCAGATAAACCGAAGCTCAGTGGCAGAACGTCTCTCATTCGGTGAAGTTAAGACGAATAAATAACCTTGCCGAGTTAATGCTTAATTCATCACATACCTAGGCCATCGCACCAATGGACGCACTTGCCGATTTCATCGACCTCGAACGTTATCCGATTGACAACTTGGAGTCCTGCGCTGGCCGAACTCTGATTGAGAGTTGTCAGGTCATGATGCGAGAGCGGGCCATCTGCGCTCTGAAAGGCTTTCTGAAGCCTGTCTTTTTGCAAGAGATATCAGCTGAAGTGACGCAACTTGAGAGCGAGATGCGTCGTGTAGATTTTCCTGCGACCCCCTATGGCTGGCTCAAGAACACAGGATTCTCGAAAACCCACCCCAGAAGCCGTGTTTTCGATCGGCGTTGTGGTGTCTTGACCAGGGACCAATTGGACTCCAAGGGGCTTTGCGTGCGCCTTTTCCAGTTCCCGGAGTTGACCGAATTTGTTCGACAACTTCTTGGTTATGAACAGCTGTTCAATTCGGCCTGTCCCAATATATCGGTAAGGCTCAACATCATGGAATCCGGTGATGAGTTTGGGTGGCATTACGACACCAACGACGGAGCGGTGTCATTGGTTCTTCAATCTGCGGAAGAGGGTGGCGATTTTGAATATGCCCCGTTGATCCGTAACGAGGCAGATGAAAATTATGATCAGGTAGGTGCGATTTTTTCAGGAGAGGAAACTCCTGATGTAGCCGATGCCCCTGCTGGGACGTTCATCCTTTTCATGGGCAGGCGGTCGTTGCATCGCGTGGCACCGATCGGCAAGAGTCGACGATCCCGTCAAACCTTGTTGTTCAGCTATGACCGTCAGCCGGGGATGGTCTTTCCGGAGAAGATCCGCAAAAGAATGTTAGAGCCTTCCCGCGAGCCTTTTCTGGGTCAGTAGGTGAGCGATTTATCCTGCGACCAGATTCAGTTGAGTTTTGTCGCGATCCAGGCGGCTATGGCGGCCCGATTTTGATCAATAATTTGGCGAACCACGTCGGTTTCGTAGAGGGCGCGTCGCCAGCCAATAATCTTCTTTGAGATTCGAGGTGTGAGGCCCATGCTGGTTGCGATGTCCTCCATCATGAACAGGGTGGTGGCATAGGCACAGTCGGCGAGCGAGAGCGTTTCTCCCCCTAGATACGGCCTGGGGTTCACAAGAACATCCAGACGATCGAGGTGTGCATTCATCATCTCAATCGACGCCCTGGCGCCCTCGATGTGCTCAGAATTGCCTACCAGCGGAAAAAGCGTGCGAAGAGCAGGCTCAAGGCGGGTATCGTGGAATCGGGTAATTGATTTCAGAATGGCCCGATCAAGGGGGTCAGCCGGGCGCATTTTGGGCTCGGCAAAGAGATCTTCAAGCAGTTCTACGATGGCGTCAGAGTCGTGAAGAATTCTGCCGTTGATGTTTATGGCCGGCACGGAGCCCGCGGGCACAAGGCGGCGATAGTCCTCGCTTTTGTAGCTCCCGCCAGCCGGCCGCTCCTCGGTATATTCAATGGACTTTAGTTCAAGCACAAGCCTCACTCGAGCACAGTAAGTGCTCTCGGGCACGGCATATAATGTGATGAGCTCAGGCACTGATGAAGGCGCTCTCGATGAAGCGGGTTCAAGATAACTCGATTTGGGAAGTGGCCGGATCAGATCAGCATAAACGAAACAGGGACTGAATACTATGACAGCGTGGATCAGGATGATTGAGGATCAGGATGCAGATCCTGAGTTGTTGGAGGTACTGAAGCTCGCCCGCACGCCGCACGGGACCGTGGACAACGTAATGCGTGTTCATTCCTTGCGGCCCAACACCATGAAAGGGCATGTGATCCTTTATCGTGCTGCCCTGCATGATGATGCCAACACACTTCCCATGTGGCTTCAGGAGGTAATAGGCTCCTACGTCTCTTTGCTGAACGACTGTGATTATTCCTATGCAAACCACTGGGCAAATGCCAAGCATCTTATGGGTGATGATGCGAAGGCTGATGCCGCAGAGAGCGCTCTTAAGAATAGAAAGCCAGAGGATGCTTTCGATGGCAAGACGCTGGCGTTATTGCGTTATGCACAGAAGCTGACGCTGACGCCGGGAGAAATCGTGCGAGAGGATGTGACCGCGCTGACCGAGGCAGGGGTTGATGACGGAGAAATTCTCGAGGCCAATCAGATTATCGGCTACTTCAACTACGTCAACCGATGTCTTAACGGCTTGGGCGTGACTACTGAAGGAGATATCGTGGGGTACTACAGTTCCAGTGATTCAGCCTGACACGTTGGGAGCACGTTTTGACTAATTCCGATAACCCGCACGGCCAGGGTCTGGCCAATATGCTGGAGGGCGCGGTCACGATCCCGCCCGGTGCAAGCGTGCTGGTCGCTTATGAAGATGCATCGCTGGGCTGGTATGACGCGGAACTTAAAGACCGAGTGATCGAGTATTGCCGGGAAAGACTGACTGCCAAGGTCGACTCCGTGGAGGTGGGGCTTCCCGCCAATACGCCGTCTGCCCCGTTGGAAGAAAAGCTTCAGGAGAAAAGATTCGACTGGATCATCTTTCTTGCCCGTCTGGGAGACCAGGGTCGTTTTGATGAGGATCACGATGGGCCTCGCAAACTGATGGTCTACACGCGCCGATTCTCGCAGTTGGCGAGCACTTTTGGCACGGTGCCTCAAAATGCCATGATCACATTGAAAAAGGTGGTCGATGATCTAATTAATAATGCAACAACCATCACGATAACCTGCCCTCATGGCACAAAATTGATCGGCAAACCAAACCCGAACGTTTCCAAGACAGGCGAAAGCAAAGACGTCACGGTTGTCAGGTTTCCCGCAGCGGTCAGCACACCCGTTTCTGCCAAAACCTTTTCCGGCCAGGTCGTATTGAGACAGGGGCTTACCTCGACCGGCTCAAAGGTTTATGACCCGCCGAACCTGCCGATTGCCTCGCAGGTCGTGGCGCATGTAACCAGGGGGCGGATTGAGCGCTTTGATGGACCTGAGGAAGACGCCCAAGCGGTACGCTCTCACTACGACAAAGTAGCTGGTCTTTTCGGGATCGAGCCGATGATTGTTGACTCATGGCACCAGGGTTTGCATCCGGGAACGGATGCCAGCCCCAGGCCTGAAGAGGATCTGTGTCTTTGGGGTGAAACCCTGTTCACGAGCCCTCAATACCTTCACTTTCACACCTGTGGAGAGTATCCGCCCGGTGAGATCTGCTGGATGGTTGAGTGTCCGACGGTACAGTTGGATGGCCGGAGTCTTTATGAGAATGGGCACATACAGGTGGAGAAGTTTGAGGCCTTCAAACCCTGTCTGGATCAGCACCCTGAATTGCGAAGGCTTTTTCAATCTAAAGCAGGGTCAGCGTCAGCAGTGCAGTGACGCGGCTTCCTATCATTCAGGCGGGAGTCTTTGAGTAGATGTTCAGATATTTAAGGCAGATCACTCTCAGGCAAGAAGCCAGATTCTTGTCGTTGGCAACGAGGCATTGATCTGCGATTTCCTGAATGACGCCGTTAACGCTCATTTTATGGTCGTGGGCGATCTCGTCGAGTACGTTCCAGAACGCACGTTCAAGTCGCAGGGTTGTGGACTGACCATGGATGCGCAGGCTGCGTTTTTCGGGAATGAATTCGTTAATCTGTTCGGTCGTACAGGCATTAAACATATGTGCCAGTGCGCTGTCTGATTCAATAAAGATGGACACAACAGATCTCCCGGAGGTTGTAAGCAATAAATACCACCTGCTTGCGCTGATTATAGCCATGATCAGGGGGTGCGCCAGTTTAAGAATCTGAGATAAAACTTCATCGTTAATGGAACTATTCAGAAAGACACTTGATCCCGTCATCGCGTTATCCGCGATTGCTGTACTGGATATTTTTCTTTTTCTGATCGTCGGCGCCTGGACAGTGGGCGGCGGTGAAACAATGATGACGGGCCTCATCGCCCAGTTCTTTTTGGGCGATACCATCGATCGCATTCCTTTCTGGCATGAGGTCTTCAAGCCGGACGCGGGCTACTGGAAGATTTACATCTCCCTTGGGATGTTATTTGGCGCGATTGTGGGTGCTGTTGCCAGCAAAGAATTTTTCTGGCGCTTCCCCAAGCGGCTTTCCGAGTGGGTCATGATCACGGTCGGCGGACTACTGATGGGTATCGGTATCCGCCTCGCATTCGTCTGCAACGTCAGCACCTTCTTTGGTTTGACACCGGAGCTTAATCTGGGGGGATACCTGGCGATCAGCGGAATTCTGGCTGGCGCCTGGTTTGGTTCGCTCATCTACAAACGTGTGTTGGAGGGCGGTTGATGTCTGCACTTGCTGAGTGTCTTGTTGCTTTTGTGTTCGGCTCGGTGGTGGGTCTACTGGTACAGCGCTCCCGGTTCTGCAACACGGCTGCACTTCGCGATGCCATGCTTTTCAAGACATTCCGAAACACCAAAGCGCTGCTGGTGGCGATGATGATCCTGACGATAGGATTTACTGCGTTCATTTCCATCGGCGCAGGCAATCCGATGCGCTTTGACGTTGGGGTCAATCAGATTCTCGGGTTGTTTCTGTTTGGGACTGGTATGGTGCTGGCAGGAGCCTGCACGGTGTCGACATGGGTCAAGGCGGGGGAGGGAAATTTCGGTGCCATATGGGCGTTGATCTTCACTTTCGTGGGCATGTTCCTGTTCTCCCTGATTTGGTCCTATATTTATTGGCCCCCGGCGCCCTC
>Ga0181587_10000130_pt1 | contig 55477 bp, 44 predicted proteins | sample 071ome_27_FD_132463 | JGI IMG/M metagenome (GOLD analysis project Ga0181587, IMG submission 132463) | Coastal salt marsh microbial communities from the Groves Creek Marsh, Skidaway Island, Georgia - 071409AT metaG (megahit assembly) | ecosystem: Environmental > Aquatic > Marine > Intertidal... | reverse complement strand
TCAACGGTCGTGCCCTGCGGCATGTTCACCGATACCGTCAGCCAATCCGATTCGATCTTCGGCATGAATACAAATTTCACGTGCCCACCGGCAACTAGGCCGACGGTGAACATCATCAGGGCACAAGCCAGTGCAGTAGTCGAAAGTGGATTGGCCAATGCCAAGCGCAAAGTGGGTTGATAGATCGACCCTATAAAACGCTTTAACCCGCGATCAAAGGATTGTGCTATGCGACTGTGGAATGCGAGTGGCCGACGGAACAGCCGGTCAAAGGCTCGACTCACAATGCCATCGCCTTTTGAGGAAAGGTGAGCTGGTAGTATAAAGAGACTTTCTATCAGAGAAAGTAAAAGAACGGCGATCACGATAACCGGTATGACAGACATAAACTTGCCCATCATACCTTCAATGAAAAACAGAGGCATAAAGGCGGCGACCGAGGTCATAATGGAGAATACTACTGGCGTACCTACCTCTATTGCACCGTCAATGGCCGCGCGCAAGAAATTTTTCCCCTTCTCACGGTGCGCATAGACGTTTTCGCCGACGATGATCGCGTCATCTACAACAATCCCAAGCGCGACGATAAAGGCGAAGAGCGAGAGCATGTTGATCGATGCGTCAAACGGTTCCATGAGTAGGAATGCGCCGAGAAAGGATATAGGTATGCCCATCATGACCCAGAAGGCCAACTTTAGATCGAGGAAAAAGCTTAAGCATATGAACACCAAGACCAGTCCCAGGCGTGCATTGCTAATGAGCAGATCCATACGGCCGCGCAATATGCGCGCATCGTCGCGCGCGTAGTCGATTGAAATGCCGTTGGGCAAGAGAGATTGCTTCTCCTTCACGTATTCATGGACATAGGCAGAAATATCGAGCGCGCTCTGGTCTCCCGTGCGATAGACCTGCACGACGGCTGCGGGCTGGCCGTTAAAGCGAGAGACGAGATCGTTGTCCTCAAAGCCGTCGCGCACGGATGCAATATCGCCTAACGTGAGAGTGGTGCCGTCGGGACGAGTGAGCACGACGACCTCTTCGTACTCGCGACCGCTGCGCATGAGGCCCTGCGTGCGCAACAGGATCTCTCCATCATCGCTCTCTACGCTGCCGGCCGGTAGGTCCAAACTCGTGCGGCGCACGGCGGCGGTCAGTTGGTCAAAGGTCAAGCCGTAGCGCCGCAGTGCTTGCTCGGATACTTCAATGGAGATCTCGTCTACGCGCACGCCGCTTAGCTCAACCTGAGAGATTACGCCGCTGTTGCGCAGATCGTCGCGCACGCGCTCGGCCGCTATCTTTAACGCTTTTTCGCCAACTGCTCCATACAGGACTACGTCGATGACCTGCGAGCGCCGCGTCAGCTCTTTGATCACGGGCTTTTCCGTCTCCGTGGGAAAGGTGTCGATGCGGTCCACTGCGTTTTTTATGTCGTCGAGCATTTGAGTCATATCGACGCCGCGTTCCATCTCAACGCTTACGACGCCGATGCCTTCGGCGGCCGTTGAGCGGACACGGCGCACGCCCTCCAATCCCCGCACGCGTTCCTCGATGCGCTTGCAGACGGCCTCTTCTACCTCGGTTGGCGCTGCCCCTCGATAGGGAACCTGTACCTGGATCTGATCGAGAGACATTTCGGGAAATGTTTCCTTTTTTGTCTGCATCATGGAAAACAGGCCGCTGAGCATGATAAAGCCCATAAATAGATTGGCGGCGACGTGATTTTTAGCCATCCAACTCACAGGTGCTTTCAAGATCCAGCCTCCTTTCGGGCGTCGCTAATGCGGACTTTCATGCCGTGGGTAACGCCGTTTATCTGCGATGTTATGATGTGCTCTCCTTCGTCCAGGTCAAACCGGGCAAGCACGTTGTCTTGGAGGCGCCTTAGCACTTCAGCTTGGCGTATGTTGAGGATGCCGTCTTCACCTACGGTCCACACGACATCGTCCAGGCGGAGCGCTGAGCGCGGGACGACGCGCACGTTGTCGACGTATCGTCCCGCAATAGCCACGTTGACGAACATGCCGACCGTCAGCGGGGGTGAACCTTCAGCCAGAGCGCCGTAGGGCTCATCTACTTCGACTATCAGACGGACCATGCGGCTTTGTGGATCCAGTTCGCCTTCGGTGCGCACTACGCGTCCGTCCCATTCGTGTTCCCTCCCGGCAAACGTGCCCTGCACGCGCGTTGTTGCGCCGCGCTGTGCATAGTGGAAAGAGGCGTTGGGATCTTCGCGGCGGTTGTCGTCGATGCGCTGTGCGTCCCACGCATCTACCTGTGTGTCAATCGGTGCGGGTAGGGTGAACCAAGCCAGATCTTCGTCGGGAACGGGGACGACGATTTCAGCCTTTTCTATGCTATAAATCTGAGCGATGGGTTGCCCCGCATTGACGTGTTGCCCCACGTCGACTTGGCTCGTGCGCACGCGTCCACTAAAGGGTGCTTTTAGCTGGGTTCGTTCCAAGCGCAGCGCAACCTCTTCTAAGCGCGCCTGCGCTGCCGTCAGGCTGGCTTCTGCTGCGCGCAGTTGAGGAAGGCGTAGGACGAGGTCGGAAGGCGTGCTATCATCGCCGCGCATGCGCTGCCACTCCTGTTGCGCTACATCCGATTCCTGCTGTGCTATATCGCGCTGATACCGCGCCTGTTCGACCTGCGCCTGTGCCTGCCGAAGGGCCAACTCATAGTCGCGAGGATCGATCCTAAAAAGCACGTCGCCCTTGATGAAAGCGCCGCCTGATTTAAACCCCTCATCTTTCCATACGACTATGCCTGATACCTGGGGGACTAGGCTGATCTGCGCATCGGGTCGCACGGTGCCCTGACCTTCCACGACGACCTGAACGCGCTGTACGGGTGTTTCCATAACCTCTACGAGCGGCCCTAAGTTGGGGCGCTCAATGCGCTGTGGCTCGGTCTGCATGGATTCGAGCAGGACAAATGCCGCCGCGCCCGCCGCGAGGATGAGTAGGGGTAGTACGGTTTTTAACGCGCTTTTCATCGGGTGTTCTCCGCAGAGTGTAAGGAGAGCGGTGTATGGCTGAAATCACCGCCCAATGCCAAGTGAAGATCGATGCGTGCATCTAGGCGTAGCCGGCGCACGGAGAGCAGTCGGCTTTCCGCGTCAAAAGAGCGGCGCTGGGCATCGAGCAAAGTAATTAGGTCAGACAGGCCTTTGGCATAGCGATCTTCGGCTAGGGTGCGCGCTGCCTGTGCTTCGGTCGTGGCCGTCTGCAGGGCCTTTTCCTGTCGGGCGAGCAAATCGGCGGCTATGAGCGCCTGTTCTACCTCAGCGTAGGCGAGCAAGGCGCTCTGTGCGTAGGTGGCCAACGAGGCGTCGACGCCCGCCTGTGCTAGGTCCACGCCCGCGCGCAGACGGCCGCCCTGTAGGAGAGGTTGACTGATGTTGGCAAGCATATTCCACACGGAGAAGTCGCCGCTTAGAAGGTTGCTCAACTCATCAGAGGACGTGCCCGTCGATGCGGTTAGACTGATGCGTGGCAGCAGCTGGCGTCTTGCCTGTAGCAGTCGGCTGTCGGCCGCGGCTAGGCGGCGTTCGGCAGCAATCAAATCGGGCCTTCTGCGCACGAGTTCTGCCGAGAGGTCAGCGGGTACGGGAGACGGGGCAGCCGGTAGCCCCTCCCCCGTTTCGATGCGTCCGCTGGGGTAGCGGCCCAGTAGGATCTCAAGCTGGCGTTTGGTGCGATCCCACTGCTGGCGTCGTTGCTCGAGCGTGGCTTCGGCTGCCGCCAGATTAGAACGTCCTAAGCGAAGCTCTAATGAGGTGCTCAAACCGCGCTCGTAGCGACTGTCAATCTGCTCGTTTGAAACGCGGTAGTTGTCGACCGTGGCTCGAGCCAGTTCGACCTGGCGCTTGGCTTCAATGGCGGCCACGTAGGCGCGCGCCGTTTGGGCGGCGACGGACAGCCGTGCGCCGTACAGTTCAGCCTGGGCTGCTTGGGCATCAGCCAGCGCAGCGCGCGTCCCAGCGCGCAAGCCGCCCCACAGGTCGAGTTCCCAGCTGGAACTGAGACTAACGCCATAGCTGTTAGTCGTGTTGCTCAGGACCTGTCCCTGGCTTCCCGGGATGGGGAAGCCGATAAAGTTCTGCTTGCGTCTGGTGCCCGAACCGCCAAGGCCGATGCTCGGCTGAAGTGATGCACCGGCAATGCGCGCCTGCGCCTCTGCCTGCGCTAGGCGCGCTGCAGCCGTCTGTAGGTTAAAGTTGCTGTGCAGCGCTTGGTCGACTAGGCTATCCAGACGGGCATCCCCGAGGTGAGTCCACCACTTGGCGATGGGGATAGCGTCCGTTGATGATTCCCGTGTCGGTTTCGCTATGCCGATGTCGGGGTGTCGCACTGCAGGGGCAGACGCACAGCCACTGAAGACTGCAAGTATTCCCAAGAACTTCCACATCATGCTCTGTTCCTTCGATCAGCAGTAAAAAGGTGTGTTAAACTCATGTGATTTGGTGTGTAGTTTAGACAGTTTATCAGTTTAATCTATTCTTCAAATGGTGTTCCGAGTGGGAGACGCACTCATACCGGCCGCGCTGAAAGTAATGAGATGCTGTAGGTTTGCTTCGGAGTCATCCGCGTTACACAGACCGTCTGATGCAATACTCAGCATATCGCCTGCACTCATTAAATGGGCCATAGAACCGACTGTGAAAAAGAAGTTTCGCGCGACCTCATGCGCTTCCAATTGAGGCAAGGCTTGCTGCAGTGCGGGTATAAAGCGCTGCATTACCTCGCGAAGTTCGTTGAAAAACAGCCTTTTTAGCTCGTCTGCGCGCGGTTCCGTGTGTAGACGTCCCAGTAGGGATATGATGTGCTTGGCATCTTCTCTGTCGCGGGCATACATGCGGAGCGCAGGGGCCAGAAAGGCATGTAGTATTGCGTTCGTACTTGGATGTCCATCAGCCTGTTTTTCGGCCAGGCTGAGTAAGCGCAAGCGCTCGGCGTTGACCGGCGCCGTGCGCCGTGCCAAAATCTCCAAAAACAGACCATCCTTAGAGCCGAAGTGGTAGTTTACCGAAGCGAGGTTGGCTTCAGCCGCAGTGGTGATAGCGCGGAGTGAAGTCGCGTCAACGCCTCGCTGCGCAAAGAGGCGCTCGGCTACGTCTAGCAGTCGGTCACGAGTTGAGGTCGTTGGGGAATTGACGGGTTCAGGGGTGCTGTTGGAGGCTGTTTGCGCGCGCATTTAGGGCCGTCGTTCAAACGTTCGTTTTAATTTGATCCAAGTTTAAGATCTGCGCAAAGTGTGCGCGTTCCTCCAATGATACTATTGCATGGAGATTAGAAGTCAAGCAGAGCGCTACAAAACGCCTCTGATCGCACTTAGGTGGAACAGAATGCCTGGTAGTGGGCTTCCCATGCGTCGATGCCGGGGTCGGCGTCCAGCACGAAGAATGCATAGGATAAATCGAGGCGCTGGCCCTGAGGAATTTCCAAATCGTCTTCCATTAGCAAGCCCGCACCCAGTAAGTTTTTGCGGGTGAACCACGTTACCGGGTGGCGAGGGTTGTTCGGATGGTCCATCATGGCGACACAGCCTCCGCTTGCTCCGCGAGCCGCAACCCAGCGCGCGCGCTGTCTCATGATGGCTTCGTGTCCGATTCGGCCTTCGCTGTCGTAGTGAGCGGCTTCGGCGAAAGGAGGTCCCATGCGGAGTTCCAGGCCGCTGTAGCGGGCCGCGCGGCTTGCGCCCAGTACCAAAGATTCTGCCGTTGGGCGGATCTGCGTTGCGATATGCCAGCGCGTTCCTCCCGGCACGGGCTCAATGCTGTACGTGCGCTCTTCTAGGGCGAAAGGCGCGTCATGAGCATCGAGCCAAGAGAGCGTTTCAGATACGGAAATAGCATCGTCTGACGCGCATTGAGTAAAGTTCTCGTGGCGCTGCTGGCCGTGGCTGTCATCTACGTGCTCGTACTTTTTCGTTGTTGGAAGATACCAGGGCCCGCCCCATAGATTTACGCCATTGGCGTGCACCCAGCCAAAGTAGAGGCCCGTATGCCACGTGTGATCGGAGGGACGGTACTCCGTAACGAGCGTGCCTGAAGGGGTATATATCGGCGCGAAACACGGCTTGGGGGAATCGGTGCGCGGCAGCTCTTCACGCGCGCGATAAAGCGTCAGCGGTCTGTTGTCGTCGTAGTGAACCTCAAAGCCAAGCAGGTTTTTCTGTAGGGATAGTTTACTCATTACAATCCATTTCGTTTAGTCGCAAATAGCGCCGCTTGGGGCAGGGACGCCTAGTAGCTGAGTCGCCTCTTGATGCCTTTGCGCAAGACGTCGACAAGGCGTTCGGCGCTGCGTCCATCCCATCCTGGTGGCACTGGATACGCATTGGGTCTGCCTGCCAACGCAGCGCGCGCCGCTTCCACGACGCGCTGTGGCTGACAGCCCACTAACTGATTGCTGCCCTGTTCGATCGTTACCGGGCGCTCGGTGTTTTCCCTCAGCGTTAAACAGGGCACTTGCAGCGCCGTAGTCTCTTCGGCTATACCGGCTGAATCCGTGAGGGCCAAGCGCGCGTTCTCCTGCAGTTTTACGATGTCCAGATAGCCCTGTGGGCCGATCAAATGCACGTTGGGTATGGCCTCTAGGGCACTCTGTAGGTCAAACCGCTCGATGCGATCCTTAGTGCGTGGATGCAGTTGGAAGACGATATCGATATCCTCGCCTATTTCGGCAAAGGCGCCGAGCAGTCCGGCCAGCGCCTGTCGATCATCTACGTTCGAAGGGCGATGCATGGTCGTTAAGACATACTCTTTCGGACGCACGCCGATTTCTTCCAAAACGTTAGACTGCTCTGCCTTTTGACGAAAGCGGAAGAGCGTGTCGATCATGACGTTGCCCACTTGAAAGATACATTCGCTCGGCACATTTTCGGCGCGCAGGTTGGCGTCGGCGTCGTCTGAGTAGGTAAAGAGTAGATCGGCTAGGGCGTCTGTGACCAAGCGGGTGCGCTCTTCGGGCATGCGGCGGTCCCGACTGCGCAGTCCGGCCTCGACGTGCGCAAGCGCTACGTCGCGCTTACTCGCTGCTAGGGCACAGGAGTCTGTCGAAGTCACGTCGCCGACTACGAGGACGAGGTCGGGGGTTTCGCGTTCGAGCACGGCGTCAAATTTGCCAATAATATCGGCCGTTTGCTGGTTGGGATGGTCGCGTACGACGTCGAGGTATATATCGGGCGGAGGGAGTTCTAACTCGTCAAAGAATACTTCTGACATCTGGTAGTCGTAGTGCTGTCCCGTATGTACGAGAAGCGGCTGGAAGTCTTGGCGATGGCAACGCAGTTCAGCCAGAATAGGAGCTACTTTCATAAAATTGGGTCGGGCACCGGCGACGACGATAATTTTTTTGCTCATGATAACTCCAGTTAAGTAACTCTTTCAATATACGTTGGTTACACTGTGCCAGCCAGCATGAGCCTGCGCGTAGTCGACTCATCTGTCCCCCTCGAAGGGCAAGTTCGTAACCGCCTAGAAAAACAATTACCAAGGCGTATTTATTTTCATTACAGGCGAGTGTAAAATGAGCATAAGTGTCTGTTAATAATTAGCTTGTTTTTATTTTTGGCATATCGCGGCAAGGCGCTTTGCTTCTGATTGACATCCCATTTTTGATTTTCTATGTTTTGGTCCATCGGGCATTATGCTCCCCGCTTTGATTGCCCAGCATGCGCCATTCCCCTTGTTGGTATGGCGGCTGTTTTTACAGCGTTCTACGATAGTATCTGCTAAAAAATACGCGCTCTTAACGGGCACCCCCTCAGGGTTGCCCACAGTATTCCTTGGAGGTTTCGCATGGCTTCGGCTGGCTTCGTGCATCTACACGGTCACAGCGAGTACAGTTTATTGGATGGGGGCTGTCGTATCCGAGAGATGGCAGAAACGGCAGCCGAGCTCGGTATGCCGGCCATGGCGGTCACTGATCACGGCAACCTGTTCGGAGTTATAGAACACTACAAGGCCTGCAAAGAGGTTGGTATTAAGCCCATCATAGGCTGTGAAGTGTACGTTGCCATCGAGAGCCGGCACCTGCGCAAAGCTGCGCGCGGTTTGGCCCATGCCTCGAATCACCTCGTGCTGCTGGCGAAGAATGCGACTGGCTACCGCAACCTGACTAAACTCGTCTCCAAAGGGTATACAGAGGGCTACTACTACAATCCGCGGGTGGATAAGGAACTGCTCCGCGAATATAGCGAAGGGCTCGTTTGCCTTTCGGCCTGCGTCGGTGGAGAAGTTCCGCACATGATTCAGAGAGAGGGCGTGGCTGAAGCGGAAAAGGTGGCGCGGGAATTTATGGAGATTTTTGGAGACGACTACTACTTAGAAATACAGCGGCACGGAATCGATATCGAAGAAAAGGTCAACGACGGTCTGCTGCGATTGCATAAGAAACTGGGCGTGCCGCTTGTAGCGACCAACGACTTTCACTTTCTGAGTGCTGACGACCATGCGGCCCATGACGCGCTTATCTGTATACAGACAGGGAAGAATATCGGCGACGAGAATCGTATGTGCTATCCCGAGGGATTGTACATGAAGTCGCCCGACGAGATGTACAAGCTGTTTGACGATCTACCCGATGCGACGGAGCGCACGCTAGAAATTGCCGAAAAGTGTGACGTCGAACTGGAATTTGGCACGATGCACATGCCGGAGTTTCCCATACCGCAGGGGCATGACAGCAGCGAAGGGTACTTGGTTAACTTGGCCAACGAGGGACTTGGCAAGCGCTATGGTTCCATAGAGCCGGAAGTCCAAGAGCGACTTGAATACGAGCTAGACGTCATCACCAAAATGGGTTTTTCCGGCTACTTCCTAATTGTGTGGGACTTTGTTAACTACGCGCGCGAGAGCGGAATTTCCGTCGGTCCGGGGCGCGGTTCAGCTGCCGGTAGTCTCGTCTCCTATTGCTTGGGAATCACCGATACCGATCCGATAAAGTACGATCTGCTCTTTGAGCGATTTCTCAATCCAGAACGCATCTCCATGCCGGATATCGACATCGATTTTGCCGACGTCGATCGCGATAAGGTTCTCAAGTACGTCGTCGACAAATACGGGGAGAACAACGTTTCGCAGGTGATTACCTTCGGAACGATGGGGGCTAAGGCCGTGGTGCGCGACGTTGGTCGCGTGCTCGGCATGCCCTTCGGTGAGGTAGACCGAATTGCCAAACTGGTGCCAGCCGAACTCAAGATGACAATTGACAAGGCCGTTGATCGCGTGCCCGAACTGCAGCAGATGGCTGAGGCGCGCGATGAGAAAGGGCAGCTTATCGACTACGCGCGCCGCTTGGAGGGGTTGGCCCGACATGCTTCAGTGCATGCCTGTGCGGTGATTATTGCACCCTCGGATCTGACGGACTACGTGCCGCTTTACCGCGCACCCAAAGATGGCCGCGTCACGACCCAATTTGACGGACCCACCTGCGAAGAAGTGGGACTGCTCAAAATGGATTTTCTCGGACTGAAGGAGCTTTCACTCATGGATGAGGCCGCGCGCCTAATCCGCCTCCATCAGCCGGATTTTAATCTCGATACCATATCTTGGGAAGATCGCCCGACCTTTGAACTATTTGGCCGCGGTGAGACCATCGGCGTTTTTCAGTTTGAATCCGGAGGTATGCGGGAGTATCTGAGTAAGCTAAAGCCCGACAACATCGAAGACATCATCGCGATGAATGCGCTTTATCGTCCGGGGCCCATGGAGAATATTCCGACGTTTATTGGTCGCAAGCATGGTGAAATCGAAGTGGTATACGATCATCCTAAGTTGGAGCCCATTCTCGAGGCGACCTACGGGATCATGGTGTATCAGGAGCAGGTTATGCGCATCGCGCGCGACCTGGCCGGCTTCAGCATGGGACAGGCCGATATTCTGCGCAAAGCTATGGGTAAGAAAAAGCCCGAGGAAATGGCAAAGATGAAGAAAGACTTTGTCGGTGGCTGCGTGGAAAACGAAGTCGACAAAAAGATCGCCGAGAAGCTCTTTGCCGATATAGAAGTGTTTGCCGGCTACGCCTTTAATAAGTCCCATGCCGCCTGTTACTCAGAAGTGGCCTATAAAAATGCCTACTTAAAGGCCAACTATCCCAAGGAATACATGTCGGCTAGCCTCACCATGGATCGGAACAATACTGAGCGCATAACCATTCTGCTCGATGACTGTCGTCGCATGGGTATTCCCGTGCTGCCGCCCGATGTCAACGAGAGCACGCTCTATTTTACGCCGACGGATGAGGGCATCCGCTACGGAATGGCTGCCATAAAGAACGTGGGTGAGGGCGCCGTGCAGAGCATTGTTGACACCCGGGTGCAGGATGGTCCTTACGGTACGCTATTCGAATTTTGCGAGCGAATTGATCTCAAATCGGTTAATCGACGCGTTGTGGAGAGCTTGGTCGCCGCCGGAGCACTCGACGGCGTCGAAGGACATAGGTCACAAAAGCTAGAGGCACTGGAACTTGCGCTGCGCGTGGCGCAAAGGGCACAGGAACAGCGCGAAAAGGGTCAAATCAGTCTTTTTGGCGGGGGCGATGATGGAGACGGGGCTGGGGCCGTGGAGCTAGAGGGACACGAACTGCCATCCGTTGAGCCGTGGAGCGAGCGCGAAATGTTGGCTAAGGAGCGCGAACTTCTCGGTTTTTACGTGTCGAGCCACCCGCTGAAAGCCTATGTGCGTGACCTGCGGAGTTTTGCCACTTCCTTGAGTGAGATGGAAAACCAGCGCGACGGCTACTCCATGCGCGTCGGCGGACTTGTCTCACAGGTGCGTAAGCTCTACGACAAGCGAGGACAGGCCTTTGCCTTTGTCACGCTGGAAGATATGAGCGGAAAAGGCGATGTGGCTTTTTTCTCTGAGGCCTTCGCCAGCTTCGAGTCGCTTCTTGAAGAGGACTCCGTGATTATGGTAGAGGGGCGCGTTTCTGAACGCAATGGACGCTTGAGCTTACAGGCGGAAAAGGCGATGCCGCTTGATGGCGTTCGAGAGAAGATGACCAAGGCCGTCAACGTTCAACTCCTCTACGAAGAAGTCGACGACCAACTACTCAAAGAGCTAAAGGCACATTGCAGTCGCTATGAGGGAGACTGCGAACTGCTCTTACATCTGAAAAACGGCGGTGAAAAAGATGCGGTTATTCGTTCGCGGACCGTCCGCGTCAACCCGTGCGATGAACTGCTGCAGGGATTGGATGAGATGCTGGGCAATGCGCGGACTTCGCTAACGGCACAGATACAGCCACCTGCAGTGCAGGTGCGCGAAGAGCGTTGGCGCCACAGAGCCTAGGTTGGTAGCGCCAAGATCAATTTGGAGCGTTGAGAGAAACAGGGCGCATTCTATGTGCTCAATGCATTAGAGAAATTAACTCGTAGGGAGTTCACGTATGCGCTTGTTGATGCGAACGATTTTACTCAGCGGTCTGGTTTGGGCTGCGGGTTTGGGCTGTGCTGGTGAAGAGCCCGAAGTGTCGGGCAAGGCCGAGACTGGGCAGGGAGAGGTAGTCTTTCCGCCATCGGAGTTTTTCCAGCTCGGCAACCACGAGGGGGAAATGGTCGATCTGCGGGATTTTAAAGGACGTATTGTATTGCTCAACTTTTGGGCGACTTGGTGCGGTCCGTGTCGCTATGAAATCCCAGATCTCGTTAAGATGCGCAGCGAGTATGAATCCGATCAGGTTGCCATTATTGGCGTCTCGTTAGATCAGGGTGATGACGATCAGGTTCAGCCGTTGTTAAGCAAGTTTATCGAGCGCTACGAAATTAACTATCCGATCGTGCACGATGGTCGCCACGATCTGGTGCGTCAGTTTGTGCGCGGTTCTTCTGGGTCGATGGGTATTCCCATGACGTTTGTTATTGACCGTGAGGGGCGTATTTACAAAAGGCACATGGGCGTGCCCAAAGACAGCAAGGGCAAGATTAATCCTCGCGGGGCGTTGAGCGAAGACATCGACGCTTTACTCTCTAGGTCATAAGCGAATTGTACACAAAAGAAGCGGATGCTGTCGTGCTGCAGCATCCGCTTCTTTTGTGTACTTCTATGCGCAGGACACGTTAGAAGTTGGAGTAGTAATCCTCTTCTAAGATTGCTTTGCCGTGCCGCTTGGCCAGCACCTCTTTGAATACCTGTATGGTGGTGCTGGTGCGCAGATGCTCAATCATAGCCTTTTTAGACATGACCATCAGCGTTCCACTGACGTAGTCGGGGAAGCGGCAAAAACCCGATGTGATGGGCTCGCCCGTTACGCAGCAGGTCTCTTCTGGTTCTAGCTCAATTTGCGAACCGGGGTCAAAAGAAAAATCGGTTCCTTCTTCTTCTCTGCCTTCTTCGCGTGACGTTTTATTCGACATAGTAGGGCTCCTATAAAACTTCTGTAAGTTGAGTCAACGGTTAAATATAGCTAGTCGACTATAGGTTGCAAGGATCAGAAGGGCAGGTCGTCAAAGCGCGTGAGCACGTCGGGGCCGTCTGCTGTCACGGCTACGGTATGCTCAAACTGAGCCGATAGCTTGCCGTCGGCAGTTACTGCGGTCCAGTCGTCGTCTAATAGACGCGTCTCTGCAGTCCCCTGGTTGATCATCGGTTCAATGGTGAACACCATGCCAACCTGCAGGCGACGTCCCGTTCCCGCTATTCCGTAGTGCAGTAGCTGCGGTTCCTCGTGGAAGTCGCGGCCGATACCATGTCCACAGTACTCGCGCACTACGGAAAACCCTTCGTCCTCTGCATGCGATTGGATAGCGTGACCGATATCGCCTAGCCGGTATTCAGGCGTTGAGCGCGCCAAGCCCAGCTCTAAGCAGTGTCGCGTTGTCTCGACTAAATGGCGAGCGTCCGCCGCTACGGTTCCCACTGTCATAGAGGCATTCATATCGCCGTGGAACCCGTCCTTTTTAACGGCGATATCAATTGCTAGAATATCGCCTTCATTAAGCACGCGTGGCCCGGGAATGCCGTGCACGATCTCGTCATTGACTGATATACAGATGCTCTTGGGATAACCGCGGTAGCCTAGTGCGCTGGCCCGTCCACCCTGACTCCGTATGTAGCGATCTGCAACGGCATTGAGTTCGTCCGTAGTAATACCGGCTTTTAGCTCCTCTTGCACGCGCAGTAGCGCTTCGGCGGCGATGCGGCCGGCCGCGCGGATTTTCTCTATATCAGCGTCTGATTTTAAGTGTAACATAGGCGCAGAAGATCGACATTTGTTTTCCAATCTGTCAAGGTATTATACTAAGTATCCTATGCCTACATCAAAAAATGAGCTGCCGTGCGTGTCCGTTCTCATGCCGTTATACAATGCGGAGAAGACGCTAGATGAAGCGCTGGAAAGCGTGCTGTCTCAAAGCCTGCGAGAAATCGAACTTATCGCAGTTGACGATGGATCGCTGGACGGCAGCGCAGATATTCTGCGCGATTGGACGCAGCGCGATGCGCGGGTGCGGCCCGTATTTGCCGAGCATGCGGGTATCGTAGAAGCGCCCAACAGGGGGTTGGATCTGTGTCGAGGGGAATTTGTTGCGCGCATGGATGCCGATGATCGCATGCATCGGCATCGGCTGCAGAAACAGGTTGAGTGCTTTAGAGCGAATCCGTCCCTGAGCGTGGTTAGCTGCCTTGTGGAAACGTTTGCAGAGGATGGGGTTGGCGAAGGGATGCGGATCTATCAGGACTGGCTCAATGGATTGGTTTCGCACGCGGATATCACGCGCGAGATTTTTATAGAAAGTCCGATTGCCAATCCGACGGCCATGATGCGGCGGAGTGAACTGATTGCCTTAGGAGGCTATCGAGAATACGGTTGGCCCGAAGATTACGACCTGTGGCTGCGGTATCATCGAGCGGGCAAGCTTTTTGCGAAAGTGCCGGAAGTCCTTTTTTATTGGCGCGAACACGCAGAGCGCGTAACGCATACTCAGTCCCGCTATTCCGTTGAGAGCTTTCTGCGCGCCAAGGCCCACTACCTCATCTGCGGGCCTCTACGGGCACGTGACGGCCTGCTCGTATGGGGCGCGGGTAAGACGGGGCGTCGACTGGCAAAGCACCTGCAGCGCGGTGGCGCACTTCCCGATGCCTTTATCGACATAACGCCAAAGAAAATTGGCGGTACGCTGCGCGGTGCGCCCGTTATCGGTCCCGACGAGGTTGTCGAGTGGTGGCGTCGCTTCTCTCATCCCGTTTTGCTGACGGCCGTTGCATCGCGGGGCGCGAGAGCACTGATACGTGCCCAGCTAGGAGAGTGGGGGATGCAGGAGGGCGTGGATTACTGGTGCGCGGCCTAGCATTTAAACGCAAATAGAGTTTACATATTGAGAGGGGAATTAATGGCCAATATAGCATACTGTCTGAACAGTTCGACGATTCGTCCAGCGCCGCTCATGGAGAAGATACAAATTGCCGCCGAGGCCGGATATGAGGGTGTCGAGCTGTGGAGCGACGATCTAACGGCGCATCAAGAAGCCGGTGGTTCATTGCGCGACGTGGCGCAGGCGCTGTCAGACAGAGGCCTAGCTGCGCCAACCTGTATTGCGGTCCACGGCTGGCTAGGCTCAACCGGCACGGCACATGAACAGGCCATAGAAGAGGCCAAACGCCGTATGCAACAGGCGGTAGAGGTGGGGGCTCAGTATGTCATCGCCAGTCCGCCCATGGATCCTTTTGATCTGAGTCGCGGCGGGGCCGATTACAGAGAGCTATTAGAAGTAGGCGCCGAGATTGGTGTCAGGCCTGCCATGGAATATCTCGGCTTTATGAAGAGCGTCTACACCATAGATCAGGCATGGCAGATTGTGGAAGATGCAGACCACCCCGATGCGTCTATCATTATGGATCCCTTCCACATTCTGCGCGGCGGTGGTCCGATTGAGAGTATTGCGAAGGTGCCCGGCGAAAAGGTGGCAATTTGGCACTGGAACGACGCGCCCGGAGACAAGCCATTTGCCGAACAGTCGGATGCGGATCGCGTGCTGCCCGGCGACGGTATAGGGCCGCTTCGAGAGATCGAGCAACTAGCGTTGGCACAGGGCTATGAGGGATACGTATCCCTGGAACTATTTAATCCTGATCTGTGGGACCAAGACCCTATAGAAGTAGCCAAGATCGGCATGGAGAAAATGCAGGCCTATTTTGGCGATTGAGGACGTTTTACAGGACGTTATGAGTCGCTGGACTGCGGCTGGCCGTCGCCGCCCGTTTTACATGGGTATTGGCGGGGGAAGCGCCTCTGGAAAGAGCACGCTCGCAGCGCACATGGCCGAACGCTTGGCACCGCTGCGCGTGCAGGTTGTGGGGCAGGACAGTTTCTTTAAAAAACCAGAAGACATGCCCCAGTATTATTCGCAGATAAGCGGTCAGCATCACCCGGCGTATAACGAGCCAGATTCCTTCAGACAGTCGGAGATGTTCAGCGCATGTCGAACACTGCAAAAAGCCGAATGCGATATCGTCATATTAGAAGGCATTCTCGTGCTGTGGTTCGAAGAGCTGCGCGCGTTGATGGATCTCAAACTCTATATGGAAGCGGATGCGGACGAGCGTATTATTCGCCGTATTCGCCGCAATATGAAGCAGGTTGAAGACTGTGCGTTTATAACGGATTACTACCTGGAATCGGTGCGCTGGCAGCACGCTCAGTACAATGCGCCAACGAGTGCATATGCCGATTGGGTATTACCCGGTGGAATGGCCGACACCGATGAGCGGACAGCAGCCGTTGGCGCGATTTGCCGTTCGGTAGAGCAGCTGTACTCGTAACGCGTGCGCACTGCATTAGTTCTGCTCCCTGTCGCGCTGATATGACTCGTACTGCTGCGGGTTCAGCTTTCCCTTTCCCTTGCATACTTCGCATCGCGGGAAGAGAAATAGGCTTTCATCCGGGGCCCGCAGCGACTGCGCACATCCGGATCCACCGCACTCTGGACAGGGCTGGGTTGGAGGAGAAGCTCGCATGGGATACTCCTTTGGGACTGGAGTTGTATAGACAAGTACTCGGCCTAAGGTCGAACGAGTAGACGGCCCTTGTCAAGCGCTCGATGAAGCGCCTTGGGGCTACGGAGGGAGACGGCCTCGGCGGTGTCCCCAGCGCGCTCCCAACCATTGCCCAGTGAAAAAACTGACAACGGAAAACGGGATAAAGGTCCAGTCTAGGTCGGCGGCAAAGCGCAGGCCCACGACGGCGGGGACGGGCAGGTGAATGGCGAGAAACCACGGCAGAGACCGCTTGCGCAAGCCGGCGCGCCAATAGCCGAAGGGTACGTTCAGAGCGAATACTAAGAGCGCAACAATGAGCGGGATCAAAGCCCCAATATTTCGCGAATTCGCTGTGGAAGCTGCGGCCAATCATCGATTAGGTAGCGGTTTCCGTCGACGTCTTCTATGATGGCGCGATTGCCCGAGAGCATGCGCACATTCTGTCGGTAGCCGCGAATCTCTAATGGGCGGGGGCCGCTCGTCGTTTCTATATGACCGCGCAGCACGCCGAATTCCTCGTCCAAGCTATTGAACGCCGTGATGCGCGGTCGGAAATAGATTTTGTCCAGCTCTTGCAAGAGCGTATTGCGACTCGCCTCTTCTAGCTGCGCAGGGTCATCTAGCAGGCCCAGCTCCGTTCCGTCGTGTAGAAAAAAACCGATGTAGCGATTGCCGTCTTCCAGGGGAAACGCACGGCGGATGTTGAGGTCGGTGTATTCTTCTTGACCGATGTGCAGGATGAGGCTACCACGCGGAGAACGCGTGCAGCGCAGTGTGCCTGGATCAAGTAAGAAGTCGGCGTAAGAATATCCCTTGGATGCCGCATTGCCTTCGCTCATTATATCGCCCTCACTTTTGCCATCTCCGTCTGCATATTCACCAAATTGCGATAGACGCCTTCTTCTTTGGACAAGAGCTCTTCGTGCGTGCCAACTTCGGCGATGCGACCTCGCTCAATAACGAGCAGTCGGTCGGCGTTCTTAAGCGTAGACAGCCGGTGTGCGATGGCAAACGTCGTTCGTCCGGATACGAGACGCTCCAATGCCTCTTGGATTTCGTACTCTGTTTGCGTGTCGACCGAAGCCGTCGCTTCGTCCAGAATGAGAATGCGCGGATTGCCGATAAGGGCTCTGGCTATGGAAATGCGCTGGCGTTCGCCGCCCGACAGCCGGCCCCCGCGCTCGCCGACCTGCGTGTCGTAGCCGTCGGGGAAATTCATGATAAACTTGTGCGCGTTTGCCGCTCGCGCCGATTCAATAATTTCCTCGCGGGTAGCATGCGGATATCCGTAGGCGATATTCCTGGCGATTGATCCTTGAAACAAGAGAGGTTCCTGTAGCACGACGCCGATTTGCGAACGCAGCTTTTGCTGCTGAATAGAGGTGATGGGCTGGTCGTCGATATAAATCTGCCCGTCGTTGGCATCGTAGAAGCGCGAGATGAGGTTGACGAGGGTCGATTTGCCAGAACCAGAATGGCCAACAATGCCAATCATTTCACCTGGCTCAGCTTTAAAGCTGACGCGGTCGAGGATGCGCGCCGAGCCGTCGTAGGTGAAGGAGACGTTGCGAAATTCGACGGAGCCGTCTATCTGACCGGGGTCGATGGCGTTGTGTGCGTCCTCTACTTCGGCTTCCGTATCGAGAATTTCGAATACGCGCTCAGCCGTAGTGGCGGCGCTTTCCAACTGCTCGGTCAGCGTGCACAGCGCGCGCACCGGCGAGTAGAACATCATCATGTAGGATATGAAGGCCTGAAGCTCGCCCAGCGTGAGCGTATTGGACAACACGCGATTGCCGCCGAACCACCAGAGAATGATAGAGCCAACAGAGGTGGTAAACGCGATGGCGGGCAGAAAGAGCGCGCGCATCCTAATTGAAGCCATTTGCGATTCGCGCAGGTCGGTATTGCGCTCGTCAAAGCGCTCTAACTCGCGGTGCTCTTGAGCAAAGGCTTTCACCACTTTAACGCCGGGAATGCTATCGGCCAGCATGGAGTTGAGCGTTGAGATGCGGCGCCAAATCCGATGGTATACCCAGTGAATACGCGTGCGGTAGAAGAGTGTTCCGATGATCATGAAGGGAATGGGTATCATTGCCAGCAGCGTCAATTCCCAGTTCATCCACAGCATGAGCAGAAAAATGCCGATGAGCGTCAAGACGTTGATAACGATGTCTTGAAATCCCGACGTGATAAACGTGCGCATGCGCTCCGTATCGCTGGTCACGCGCGTCATGATGCGGCCCGTGCTCAGGGTGTTGTAAAAGTTGAGCGACAGCAGCTGGAGGTGCTTAAACAACTCGATCTGTAGGTCGTAGACGATGTGCTGACCAAGCCAGCCGAGTATGTGCGTGCGCGCGACGGTGGTCAGCGCACGTGCCACGTATACGCCTAGCAGACCCAGCACCACCCAGATGAGCATGGACAGCGCGCGATCTGGCGGTTGCTGCGGGTCATTCGGCGTCAAAACCTGCTGTGGAATGCCGTCTACCGTCTGCATATAGGGTGCGATAGCTGGCAGGATAACTTCGTCGATTAGAACGAGGTTGAGCTGGGGAGGAAGCAGGCCAATAATCGTCAGGGCGATGGTCAGCGCAAAGCCGATTAGGGCTTTCCCCTTGTAGGGCTTTATGTAGGAGAAGAGGCGCCAAAACGTTTCGCTTTTTTGCAGGCAGTTCGGACATATCTTGGTGCCCGGGCGAAAGGCTCGACCGCAGGTGGGACAGTGCTCTACTACGTCGACGGGGGCGGATTCTTCGATCGGTTCATCCTCGTCGCGTTCGTCCACGATGCCCGCTGCTTCAATGGCCTGCGGAACGCTGGAAAACTTGAAGTAGGCGCTCGGTGAGAAGCGCACCAGTTCTACGGTTTCGTCTTCCAGTTCGACCAAGAGCGCGCCGCTACCAACGTAGTTGCGCACCTGAACGCGTTCCACCTGTGCGAGAGAAATGTGTGAAATGTCGACGGCGTCACCGTCTGGTTGGAATACGATTAGGCGTTCGTCCGTCAGGGCGAACCAAGAATCGCCGTACTGCCCGTCCGCGCGTATGTCGGCGGCCAGTAAGATCATGAGTAACTCGCCGTGCTTTAGTTCGCTGCGTATGTGCGGAGCAAGCTTTTCCGGGATGGCTTCTACAAGTTCCACGGATTTCCTATCCAATTGTTTTTAAAGAAATTGCGCGGGGTGCATAGGGAGGCGGGGAGACCTGCGGAGGACATACACTCCATACGTTTGCTGTTTAACCTAACCTAACACCTTTTTCTGTGAGGGCAATTCGCTTTCCGTACGGGGCCCTCTTGTCGCGCTAAAAAATTTTATATAACTTGTTTTCCAAAAATGACTTACGAAAAGAGGGTAACGTGTCACAGTCCCCATCTGCAGCGCTGCGTGCGCGTCTAAGAATACTGCCTCGTCTAGATCTGGCATCGCTGCCAACGCCCCTGCAAAAGCTGTCCCGTTTGAGCCGGCATATAGACGGTCCCGACGTGTATGTTAAGAGGGAAGATCTGACGGGTATGGCGTTGGGCGGTAATAAAATTCGAGAGTTTGAATTCCAGATTGCCCAGGCCGTAGAGCGCGGATGCGATGTGCTCGTACACTCTGCCGGTTCACAGTCCAATCAGTCCAGAGTGACGGCGGCCGTCGCCGCAAAACTCGGCCTCAAAGCGGTAATCATAGGGCGGCAGGACGGCCACCAAGAACATCAGGGGAACTTGCTTTTGACGCACCTCTTTGGCGCAGAGGTGCACCTGCCGGAAATGGGGCGACAAGAAGCGGCCGTGGCAGAAAAGATGGAGGCGCTGCGCTCTGCTGGGCATACGCCGTTTCACACCAGCACGGATGCGCGTGCCTATCGAGCGATTGCCTACGTGGAGGGTGCGTTGGAATTGGCCGAGCAGATGGCGGCAGAGTCGATCAAAGCAGACGCACTCTACCTGTGTTCGGGCGCCTATACGCACGTGGGGCTAGTTGTCGCCTTCAAAGCGCTGGGAATAGACTTGCGCATCGTTGGCGTCAGCCCGACGCCGCGCGACAACGCGCACGCTGCCCAAGGGCATGTCGAACTGGCATGCGAATGCGCGCAGATCCTTGGCCTATCGCTCGACTTTTCGCCGGAAGACTTTGAGAGCTATGCCGAGTTTGTCGGTCCTGAATACGGTGCGCTAACACAGCAGAGTCGCAGCGCCATTCAACTACTGGCTCGCACGGAGGGACTCCTCCTCGATCCGTCCTATACGGGCAAGGCCATGGCCGGCCTGCTGACGCATGTTGAAGCGGGCTGGTGGCACAAGGGACAGACGCTTATTTTCGTGCACACGGGTGGGACGCCAGCGCTTTTCGCCTACGCCGACGCCCTGCTGTAAACCTGCACATCATCATTCTGTGCCTCGTACGCACGGCAGGCCTTACCGAAGAAAGATACTATGAATTTACCCGAACCTGTAGCTGAGCGGTTGGACCGACGCGACGATCTGGTAAACAAACTCGGAGACGTGCTCAGAGCAGACCAACTCATAGCGCGTCCAGAAGACCTTGCCGCGTATGAGTGCGATGCGGTTTCGGCCTATCGTCAGCGGCCCCTAGCCGTTGCACTTCCCGAAGAGACGAGCGAAGTAGCTGCGGTAATTAAGGTGTGTGCCGAACTCGATATTCCCATTGTTCCCTGGGGTGCGGGTACGGGCCTATCCGGAGGCGCATTGGCCCGTGAAGACGGCGTTGTCCTGAGCACGGCGCGGATGAACGGTGTCCTCGATATCGACCTGGAAAACAGGACGATTACCGTGCAGCCGGGCGTGACAAACAAGGGCGTAAGCGATGCCGTTGCTGCGCACGGCTTCTACTATGCTCCGGATCCATCAAGTCAGATTGCTTGCTCTATAGGAGGCAATATCGCCGAAAATTCCGGCGGCGTGCACTGCCTCAAATACGGAACGACGACCAATAATGTGCTCGGTTTAGAAGTGGTGCTGGCCGATGGGGAGACGGTGCGCGTTGGAGGAAAAGGCATGGAGCAGGCCGGCTGCGATCTGCTCGGTCTATTAACGGGATCGGAAGGCTTATTGGCCATTACGACAGAAGCGACGCTGCGCATCTTGCCCAAACCCGAGTGCGCTCGGGCACTGATGGCCGTCTTTGACTCAATTGAAGCGGCCGGTCAGGCCGTTGCACAGGTCATTGCTGCGGGGATGGTTCCGGCTGGGATGGAGATCATGGATCGACTTTCCATAGAGGCGGTGGAAGGTTTTGTCGGTGCGGGATATCCGCTCGGCGTCGAAGCGCTGCTGCTCGTTGAGCTGGATGGTCCCGCCAGCGAAGTCGAGTGCCAGATGGGTGTTTTACAGGATTTGCTGACGCGCGCTGGCGCAGGGCAGATACGCGTTGCAGAGAATGAGGAAGAGCGGTTAAAGCTGTGGGCGGGTCGCAAAGCGGCCTTCCCGGCAATGGGTCGGATCAGTCCGGACTACTACTGCATGGATGGGACTATTCCACGTGGCCAACTGCCGCACGTTTTGAAGCGCATTGGTGAATTCTCACGTCGGTATGGTCTTGCCGTTGCCAACGTCTTCCACGCCGGAGACGGAAATTTACATCCTCTGGTGCTATACGATAGCAACCGGGAGGGGGACTTAGAAAAGGCCGAAGCGCTGGGAGCCGACATACTGAAGCTCTGCGTAGATGTGGGCGGCGTTCTCAGCGGTGAGCACGGCGTGGGGTTAGAAAAGCGCGACTTAATGCCCTGCATGTTCAACGACGCTGATCTTGATGCGCAGGAACGCATTAAGGAATGTTTTGATCCTGGACACATACTCAATCCAGGCAAGGTATTTCCCGTACTTCGGCGCTGCGTTGAGGGCGGGGCGATGCACGTGCACGCCGGTGAAGAGTCCTTTCCCGAACTAGAGCGCTTTTAGTTCTCATTCAGATTTGAATCGATGAAACAGATGATGAGATGGGTGCTGCATGAGTGAAGTTGTTCAGCCGTTGGATTCCACGACAGCCGTTCGGGACCGGGTGCGCAGCGCACTAGAAGGTGGCGAGCCGCTCGACCTCCACGCAGGTTCAACCAAGGGGGCTTTGGGTAGACGAGTCGTTGGTGCGGCATGCGATGTTTCGGGTCTGCGCGGTATCATTAGCTACGAGCCCGGGGAACTCGTGCTTGTTGCCCGGCCCGGCACGCCGCTTGTCGAAATCGAGCAGGTGCTGGCACAGGAGAACCAATATCTGGCGTTTGAACCGCCGCGCTGGGGGGACAACGCTACGTTGGGCGGTACTGTGGCGTGTAACCTGTCGGGATCTCGTCGCTTTAAGATGGGTGCGCTGCGCGACCATTTGCTCGGAATAGAAATGGTTGATGGCCGCGGTGAGCTGGTGCGAGGCGGTGGGAAGGTGGTAAAAAACGTTACGGGGTATGATTTGCCCAAAGTGCTTGCCGGTTCGTTTGGCACGCTTGGGGTGCTGACGGAAGTGTGCCTAAAAGTATGGCCCCGGCCCGAGGCTGAGCAGACGCTGTGCGTGTCGGGTCTAAATCCAGTTCAGGCTCTTGAGAAAATGTTGGACTGGGCCGGTCGCCCCTTGGAAATTACCGGTTTGGCCTACGCCGGAGAGGAAGGGCAGTTGATGGCTCGCGTGGAGGGCCCTCGATCTGCTGTCCGGCAGCAGATCGATTCTATAAGTGTTGAGGCTGTAGATACCGCCGTTCTAGAAGACGCAGGATCAGAGGCGTTTTGGAGTCAGTGGCGCGAACTGACGTGGCAGGATATAGGTGAAACACAGCAGCGCTGGCGCTTCTCTGGACCGCCCACGCATATGGTGCGTCTCATGGAAGCGCTTAGGGCGGAGGGGTTGAGTCAGTGGGGCATTGATTGGGCGGGAGGGTTGCTGTGGGCGGTGCTGCCCGTGGATGCGGAGGTTGGGCTCGTCCATCGGACGGCCGCCCGTCACCAGGCCGTGGCTTGGCGATTTGCTGCGCAGATTGGTGGACGCAATGAAGAGGCATTTACGCCTCCACAGGCAGGCGTTTTTCGGATGAATCAAATGGTTAAGCGTGCGCTTGATCCCCAGGGCCTCTTTAATCCGGGTAAACTGTATGCGCTTGATTAGCGAGACCGTCCAACGACAGTTCACCACTGAGTGAGTAGACAGTGAGAGATCTACAAAATATCCTCGAGCGCATTGCTTATCTCGAAGACGTGCGCTCACCCTATGCCCTTGCAACGGTGGTCGACGTTATGGGATCCACCTACCGCGGTTTGGGGGCGCGCATGCTCGTCGAGTCGCCCGAGCAGAGTGAGGGGACGATTGGTGGAGGGTGTCTCGAAAGCGACGTGCGTGAACAGGCTGTGGACGCGCTCGAAGACGGGCGACCTCGCCTCGTTGAATATGATGCAAGAGCAGAAGATGATATTGTTTTGGGAACGGGTTTGGGCTGTGGTGGCGTTACGCGGATTCTGATTGAGCCAGTCGGCGTGGGGCACCGCCCTGTTGCCGTTGATTTCCTGCGCGCGAGCGCCATTGAGGGCATAGGCGTCGTTCTTGCGACGGTGTTTGAGTCCGAGGGAATACCGAGAGTTGAGCCCGGTCAGCGCTTGGCGCTTGGCCGCGATAAGCCGGTTTGCTGCGACATAGACGACGAGCCCATGAGGGCGTGGGTGATGACCCAAGCGCGCAGTCGTTGGGCTAGCGGCGAAAAGGAGCGACGTTCAACGGCAATGATTCTTCGGTACGAAAGGGAGAGCGGTTGGGCTTCCGTTCTGGTCGAGACGCTAAGGCCGCCTCTCCACGTGTGGATATTCGGTGCCGGCTACGATGCGCGCCCCGTCGTGCTCTTGGCCTCGTCTATGGGGTGGCGCGTTAGCGTTGTAGACCACCGCCCGTCGTTTGCGCTGCCCGAGCGTTTTCCAGATGCGCACGAGGTCGTACTCGTTTCTCCACATCAGTGGTCAGACGACTTGGCCATTGAGCCAGACTGTGCCGCCGTCGTTATGACGCACAGCTTTCTACAGGATCAGTTTGTGCTGCGTCACATCGCGCACCTCGGACTGGACTACATAGGAATTCTGGGGCCTCGTCAGCGAACCCAGCGTCTGTTGGATGACCTTGATGAGCAGCCCATGAGCGCGCCTTTTTCTCCTGTGGGTTTGGATCTCGGCGCCGAGACGCCCGAAGAAATTGCCCTGTCAATCGTCGCCCAAATCCAAGCGACTCGTCTGGAGCGCAGCGGGGGACACCTCAGCCTCCGCTCGGGGGCTATTCACGCGCGCTGAAGACGGGCCTGTTTGAACACTCCGTCAGAAAATCTGGCCGGCGCGATAGCTCGGCGGCGGTGTCTCTTCGTCGCTAAGCCACAGGGCGCGCTGCTGCTTTGGCATGAAGTACTGGTAGTCGAAGCTGCTATCGGGTAGACTGATATTGCCCTGCGACGGGTGTTTAGCGATTTCTTCTTCGACAATGTCTATGCCTAGTCCCGGACGGTCTGGCACCTTTATATGACTGTGCGCTATCTCGGGCTGTCCCGTCATAACCGTATAGCGCTGGGGGACATCAACCGCTAGGTGTTCAAGGATTAAAAAATTGGGAATAGTTGCCATTAGATGAACGGCTGCCATCTCTGCAACGGGCCCTAGTGAGCCGTCATGTGGCGCCATAGTGCAGTAGTGCGCTTCGGCCAAGGCCGCCATTTTTTTCATCTGCATAAGACCGCCTGCCCGGCCCGTATCGGGCTGTACCACGTCAATCAATTCGCGTTCAATCAGTTCGCGCACGCCCCATATAGAGGCGTGCCGTTCTCCTGCGGCTATGGGCAGGTTGACGGCGGCCGACACGCGCGCGATCGCTTCAATGTGTTCCGGTGCAACGGGATCTTCGTAAAAGAGTAAATCGTATTCTTCGAGTCGCTGGCCCAGCGCTATGGCGTCGCGCGTGCTCAGCCAGGGCGGGCCGTGCACGTCGACCATTAAGTCGATCGCCAAACCTACTTCTTCTCGAATCGCCTGCACGCTTTCCAGGCAGTTGTGCGTACCGCCGGTTTTAATGGCCGTATAGCCATCATCCACGAGTTGACGTGCCTGCTCTCGCGAATGTGCATGCGCATAAATACGTATCTCGTCGCGCATCTTTCCTCCCAGCAAGTTCCAAACGGGTTGGCTCAACGCTTTGCCCTTCAGGTCCCACAGCGCCATTTCTATGCCGGTCATTGCGCCGTGTCCCACTACACCCGTCATGCCGTGTCCCATCAGCCCCGCTAGCATTTTGTGCCAGAGGCGCTCGATGTGGTTGGGATCTTCACCAACGAGGAGTGGTGTGAGATCGTGGATGGCCGTTTCGACAACGCGCGGCCAACCCGATGCCTCGCCAATGCCATAGACTCCTTCGTCGGTGCAAATTTTGACGAAGAGCCAGTTGCGCGCGGACCAACCTCCCTTTTCTTCTCTCTTAGTGACGCTATTATACTGCGGCCATCCCGCGTCCATGAGATAGGTTTTAATCTCGGTTATTTTCACTGAGTAGACTCCATTGGTAAAGGGGCATAAGGTGCGAAAAAAGTATAGTAAAACGGTTGGTAAGCGTGCAATTCCGATGTTTGACAGCCCCATGAGCAATGTTTTACTTATTCACCTCCAACAACTTAGAAAAATTGCGCATGAATCCCTTTAAAGGCCTGATAGAAGAAGAGTTGGAGCGCTTTGAGAAGCGCTTGGACGAGGTTTTAGTAGCCGACGTCGATCTGGCACATGATATCGCGCGCTATATGTCGACGCTAAAGGGAAAGCGTTTGCGGCCTGCTCTGGCCCTGCTCAGTGGACAGGCGGCGGGGCTGCAGGAGAGCGAACAGGTCATCGAAGCCGCCGTGGCGGTAGAGATGATCCACGCTGCTACGATGGCGCACGACGACGTTGTTGATTCGGCGACGATGCGCCGGGGCCGCGATTCGGTCAACGAGGTTTGGACCGGTCAAATCGCCGTCTTGATGGGGGATTTTCTCCTCGCTCGCGCGCTGTGTATGCTCGTTGAGTTGGGCAATCTATCCGCGCTCGGCGTCGTATCTCGTGCAACGGAGCGCCTGAGCATTGGCGAGATATTCGAAATTCAAATTGGCGAACAGCAGGATACGCGCGAGGCCTCTTATTTCGCGATGGTAAGCGATAAGACGGCTTCGTTAATTTCGGCGTCTGCGCGTTTGGGACCGATCTTTGCAGGTGCAGAACAGCGCGTAATCGACTCCATGGGACGCTATGGAGAGCTCTTGGGCAAAGCCTTTCAAATCGCCGATGATATACTGGATTTCACCGGTGATGCCACGACCATGGGAAAGCCGGTTGGACACGATCTGCGCGAGGGTAAAATCACGCTGCCGCTTATACGTGCCCTACAGTCGGCACCCGAATCAGAGCGTTTGGCGATCGAACGGCTGCTTGCTCAAAAGGAGAAAGACGAAGCGGAATGGAGCCGCATCGTCGACTTTGTTGACGCGCAGGGCGGCGTTGCCGCAGCCGCGGTAACGGCGCGCGAAGTCAGTGCGCAAGCCCTTGAGTGCCTGAGCGTGCTTCCTGAAACGCCTGCTAGACAGGCGTTGGAGTTGGCCGTGCGCCTCGTTGTTGAACGGAACAGTTAATAAGGGTCTGATGATGTGGTAGCCACCGTGAAAAGAGCGCTTTTCGCGCTCGTGACCCTGCTTGTGGTCCTGTGGTTGGTTCCTTCACCTGAACCGCGTCCTCCGGTTCGGGAAGACCGTCTGGCGTTGGGCACGCTGGTGACGGTTAAACTCTACGGCGACGCCGACTCACTGGCGTCGCTTTTCCCTCTGGCCTTTGCGCAATTTGACCGCGCTGATTCACTGATGAGTCGCTATCGAGACGATAGCGAGGTCGCAGCAATCGAACGGGCGGCAGGTCAGGTGGTTGTTACATCGCCTGCGGTACGCGCTGTGCTCGAACGCTCTCTCCACTGGGCGCGCGCGTGTGAAGGGGCCTTTGATCCGACCGTTGGTGCGCTGACGCGGCTGTGGAATTTTCCCGACGCAGCAGCGGCTCCGGACTCCGCCTCCGTTGATTCTGCACTTGCACTCGTCGATTATCGCGCTCTGGTTGTCAACGAGCGCGGCGTGCACTTAGCGCGCACAGGCGTTCGCTTGGATCTCGGTGCTGCCGCTAAAGGATATGCAGTCGATCAAGCGGTCGAAGCACTGCGCTCGGGAGGCGTACAGTCCGGGCTGATCGAAGCGGGGGGCGATATTCGCTACTGGGGTGAGAAGCCCGACGGCCATCTGTGGCGATTCGGCATACAGCATCCGCGCGATCCCAATCGCTATTTTGAAGTGGAAGATATCGGTCTTGCTGCCATCGCGACCTCTGGTGACTACCAGCAGTATTTCTCAGAGGGAGGGCAGCGCTATCACCACATACTTGATCCACAGAGTGGGTGGCCCGCGCGTCGGCTGATTAGTGCAACGGTCTGGGCCGAGACGGCTATGGATGCAGATATTTTGTCTACGGCCGTTTTTGTGTTGGGAGCAGAGCGAGGCTTGGAATTGATCGAAGAGTTGCCTCGTGTCGAAGCCTTGGTCTTTACCGAGACAGCAGGTGGTTTGGAGAGTAAAGCGACGAGCGGCGTGCAGGGACGCTTTCGCTTTGTCGATTAGCTGACTATTTTAAAGGGCTGTCGATTTTGAATTCTTGCCCCTAGGGGTCTATAAGGCACATCGTAAGGACGAGTTATGAAACGGAATTGGAGAATCATGCTGATCCTGGCGCTCATTGCGGCCGGGGTTTACTACCTGCTTCCGAGCATCCAGTACTATGGACTGTCTGAGGAAGAGCGCTCTGCAATGGAGCTGAATGCGCCGGAAAATTTAGCCGATCTGCATAAGAACTCTCTCAACCTCGGTTTGGACCTGCAGGGCGGCATCCACTTGGTGCTAGAAGTTAAAACCGAAGGTTTAGATCTCGAAGAGGCGCAAGATGCGGTCGCACGCGCTCAAGAGATTATTCGCAACCGCATTGACCAGTTCGGCGTTGCCGAACCCACTATTCAGCGTCAGGGCGATAATCGAATCATTATAGAGCTACCCGGCGTGCAGGACGTTCAACGCGCTAAAGACCTGGTAGGACAGACGGCCCTGCTCGAGTTCCAGCTCTTGGAAACCGAAGAAGAGCGGAACCGGCTGCTGCAGCGCATCAATGCGCTAACCGCACCAGCGGCGGATACAACCGCTGCTACAGAGGATGCGGAAGAAGAAAAGAGCCTCTTTGAAGAGGGCGTTGACGCGTCGGATGATGGCGGAAGCGAGCGCAGCCTCATTTCGCTGCTCGCGCCGCTGGCCAACGGCGACGTAGCCGTGAGCGCGCGCGACTTACCGCGCGTCAAGAGCATTCTTCGCTCTTCATTGGCGCAAACCGCCATTCCCAAGGACGTTGAGTTTCTATTCTCCAGCAAAGGTGAAGGCGTAGCTGGGAATGAATACTACAACGTGTATCTGGTGCGCGCGCGCCCAGAGATGACCGGTGATTTACTGCAAGAAGCCTTTGTTTCGATGGGACAGAGCGTTGAGAACTTGGGGCAGCCCATCGTCAACTTCTCCACCACAGATGAAGGAGTGCGCCAGTTCGCACGCATTACGGGTGCACACGTCGGTGAGCGTATGGCCATCGTGCTCGATGATGCCGTCTATTCGGCACCGACCATTCAGACGAAAATCACTGAGGGACGAGGTATTATTACGGGAAGTGGAACGCAGGATGAGGCCAAAGATTTGGCCATCGTGCTGCGCGCCGGCGCGCTGCCGGCCGAAGTCGAAATCATTGAGGACCGCACGGTGGGCCCGTCGCTCGGGAGAGATTCTATTGAGCAGGGCAAAACCGCAGCGCTCTTCAGCATGGTTTTAATCGCTTTATTCATGATCATGTACTACCGCGTAGCCGGTATTATTGCGGATTTGGCGCTCTTGCTCAACATGGCGTTTATAATGGCCGTACTGGCCGGTTTTCACGCTACGCTGACGCTGCCGGGCATTGCGGGTATCATCCTCACGATTGGTATGGCGGTAGATGCCAACGTGCTGATCTTTGAACGCATACGCGAGGAATTGCGTTCGGGTAAAACCGTGCGTGCGGCTATTGACGGAGGCTACAACAATGCGCTATCGGCGATCGTTGATGCGAATGTGACCACTTTCTTGGTTGGTATCGTGCTGTATCAGTTCGGAACGGGTCCGATTCGCGGTTTCGCGTTGACGCTGTGCGTCGGTATTATCTCCAGCTTGTTCACGGCCTTCTTTATCACGCGCACCGTTTTTGAACTGATGACGCGCGGCGGCGGATCGCAGTCGCTGAGCATTGGCCCCGTTAATTTTCTCGCCAATACACGTCTGTCTTTCTTGGCCAAGCGGAATATGGGCTTCACCGTTTCGGGTGCTTTACTGGCGCTGGGGTTTGTTTCGGTGCTGGCGCTCAATGGTCTTCGCACGGGCATCGATTTTTCGGGCGGAACGCTGTTAGAACTGCATTTTGAACCCGCGCTGAAGGTGGAACAGGTGCGTGGAGCGCTCGGCGAAGTTGCCGTAGACGATAAGACGATGGACTTCAGCAAGAGCGAGATAAAACAGTTTGGCTCGCCCAATGACGTGCTGATTCGCGTGAGTGAGAGCGAGGAGGGAACAGAGGTAGCCAGAGGGATTATGGCCGCGCTTCGCTCTAGCTTTCCCAGCAACGTGCAAGAGACCGACTGGATTCGCAGACAGGAGAAGGTCGGGCCCAAGATTGGCGAGGAACTCAGCGGTGCAGCTGTGCGCGCAGTCCTCGTTGCGCTGGGGCTGATTCTGGTGTACATGGCCTGGCGCTTCCACCGCTTTCTCTACGGCATTGCCGCCGTAGCAGCCCTTTTTCACGACGTGCTCATCACGATTGGTCTACTCTCGCTTCTGGGCGTGGAGATTTCCCTGGCCGTGGTGGCGGGTCTGTTGGCCATTGTCGGCTACTCGCTCAACGACACGATCGTCGTCTTTGACAGAATACGAGAGAATCTGCCGATGGTCCGTCGCGAGGGGTTTGGCGGCATCATTGACTTGAGTATTAACGAGTGTTTGAGCCGCACGCTAGTGACTTCGTTTACAACGCTAGTCGCCGTGATCATACTCATGCTCTTTGGCGGTGAAGTTAACAGAGACTTCACAATCACGCTGTTGATTGGCGTAGTTATCGGTACCTATTCATCGATATTTGTCGCCAGTCCTGTGCTCTTCATCGGTCAACAGCGCGCCGCCGCCAAAGAAAAGAAAAACGGCTAACGGCTCTAACACATCAGTGCTTGGAGGGAGGGGTAGTCGAGTGCGGCTATCCCTCCATTTTTTTTGCCTATGAAAGATCTCGTTGTCGCTACAGTGGCCCTGTTGCTGGGCGCGTTGGGACCGCAGAGCTATCAGGAGAGTCCGTTTGATCCGCTGTGGATTCTCGGGACAATCCTACTCGTCGCCTATTCACTGGGTCAGTTGGCCGGCCTGCTCCGTCTTCCGCCAATGCTGGGGTGGATAGCGGCTGGTCTGTTGGTTGGCAACAGTGGTTTCCAACTGATGAATGCGCAGATGGACGACATACTGCGTCCCGTCCGCCATGCCGCTGCGGTGTGGGTTGCTTTTCAGGTCGGCATACACGCTTGGCCTGTTTCTTGGCTGGACTGGCGGCGTGGAGGGATCGTATTTGCATCCACTCTAAGCGTTTTCTTTGCCGTAGCGCTTGGCGGCGTGCTGCTAGCCGAATTGTCGTGGTCATTTGCGCTTCTCTTAGCTGCTACCGCGAGTCTGTGGGGTGCTTTTACCGGTGTCCCAGCCGAACGCCAGCGTTACGTGCTTCAGGTGGGCGTTGTCGGTGGTTCCCTGAGTCTGATTATTTTAAGTGTCGTGCTGCTGTGGTCTGCAGCCGAAGGGACGGTGCAAGCGGATGCGATTTCTTTTGTCGGCCGTCTGACGCTATCGCTGGTTATCGGTGCAGTGAGCGCGGCCATCGTGCGTTTTTTTTCGCTCCTGCCTCGGAGCGTGCACGGTTTACTCGTCGGTCTACTGGCGACCTGTTTTTCCGCCGCCGCGCTCTTTGAAGTGGTTCAGATACCTGTCCTACCCTTTGGGTTTGCTGCTGGCTTAGTCCTTGCACAGCATGCTCGATGGCGCCGTCGTCTTCGCTATGTACTACACCGCGTGGGATCCGTGCCGCACCTGTTCTATTTTGCACTTCTGGGGGGCGTTCTAAACGTGCGGTTGCTAAATTCGCCCGCGCCGGATCTGTTGACGGTGTTTCTAATCACAGTGGGCGTTTTGCTCCTACTGAGAGGTGTATTTACCACGATATACTTGCGTTTGGGTGCAGAGGGCCCATCCCGCGATTGGGGATGGGAGCTATTGCCGCGCGGAGTGCTGCTGTTTGAACTGTGTTATGCTACGGAGCCGGGTCTTTTGGACTTATTGACCGGCCCAGAAGCCATACTGCTGGAACAGTTTGTGGTGTGTGATATTCTGGTATCTGCTCTGTTATACGTTATACTCGCTCGTGTAGCGCAGATCGTGTCTGAACGAGTGCGTATCAGGTCGCACGTGCCCACAGCGTGAACAACGTCGAGCAAAATTGTGTATTAAATGACCAGCATCTATATTTAAAGACTCTATTTTTATGAATTCTATCAGCCAGAACTGGCCTATTTTACGCGATCGTATCGAGCAGGCGGCCCATTCGGCCGGGCGAGCGAGTGACGATATAGAAGTGATCGCCGTAAGCAAGACGCGCACCGCTCAGGAAGTCGAAGCTGCGCATCGCTGCGGGCTGACTCTCGTTGGCGAGAATCGCGTTCAGGAAGCAGAGGGCAAGAAGGTACAGGTTGCCGCTCCGCTGTCTTGGCACATGATCGGCCATTTGCAGAGCAATAAAGCAAACAAGGCGGTTCAGCTCTTCGACGTGGTGCAGTCGGTGGATCGCTTTAGCTTGGCACAGGCTCTGGACCGCAGGGCGCAGGCTATCGGCCGTCAAATAGAGGTTATGCTGCAGGTCAATACGGCGGATAGTGCGAGTCAGTCAGGTGCTCATCCCGACCAGGTCGTGGAGTTAGCTGGTCGGGTCGCAGAGCTGCCTTCGCTGGAGATTTGCGGTCTGATGACTATCGGCGCGCACAGCGATGACGAGCACACTGTGCGCGCGAGCTTCGCCCGTCTGCGCGGCTTGGGAGAAAGCGTAGATGCGGATATTGAGAAGGTTTCGATACGGCATCTTTCGATGGGTATGAGCGGTGATTTTGAATGGGCCATCGCCGAAGGATCGACCATGCTGCGTTTGGGAACGGCCCTGTTTGGTGCGCGTGCATAGTCTAATTGCGACGCCCGTTTGTCAGTGCGGTGTATAACACTCAACTACGGAGAGAGACGTGTTTGACTTTAGTACATTTTCCCACGGAATAATCGGGATCATACTTTCTCTGGTTAACATGTATATGTGGGTCGTCATTATCCGCGTGCTCATTTCATGGATAAACCCCGATCCCTATAACCCCATTGTTCAGTTTCTCCGCTCGGTGACAGACCCAGCCATAGAAGCCGTGCGGCGGCTTGTGCCGAATTTCCTCTGGTCTACGGGGTTAGACTTTACGCCGCTGATTCTAATTGTGCTGCTACAGGTTCTAATGGAGTTTCTCAGAGCTATTCGGATTTGAATATGACAGACAAAAACTCGGCGAAAGGGCATTTTAGCGAAGTGCCCAGCCAGGCTAACTTCCCCGGTTTGGAAGAGGAATTACTCCAGTTCTGGGATAGGGAAAAAGTATTTGAGCGCTCTGTCGAAGAGCGCTCTGAAGAGAAGCGCTTCGCGTTTTACGATGGCCCTCCTTTTGCTAGCGGCTTGCCTCATTATGGACATTTGCTGGCGTCCCTCATAAAAGATGTGGTCCCGCGCTACTGGACGATGCGCGGCTATCGGGTGGAAAGACGATTTGGGTGGGACTGTCACGGGTTGCCCGTAGAGAATGAAGTTGAGCAGCAGTTGGCGTTAAAGTCTCGGCCGGACATACTCGAGTATGGCGTAGACAATTTCAATGAAGCTTGTCGTGACGCAGTGCTGCGCTATGCCAGCGAGTGGGAGCGGTTCATTACGCGCGCTGGTCGCTGGGTCGACTGGTCGAATCAGTACCGGACCATGGACGTCGATTTCATGGAATCCGTTTGGTGGGTTTTCAAGACCTTGTGGGATAAGGGACTGATTTATGAAGGCTATAAATCTCTGGCCTACTGTCCCCGCTGCGCGACGCCTCTGTCAAACTTTGAGGTCAACCAAGGCTATCAGCAGACGCAAGATCCTTCGGTGACCGTCCGCTTTAGAGTGCGGGACCAAGAGCATCTGTCGATACTGGCTTGGACGACCACTCCGTGGACGCTGCCCTCGAATATGGGACTGGCCGTCGGTGGAGACATCGAATACGTCCGCGTTTACACAAAAGACGGAGAGCAGCTAGTCTTAGCTAAGGCGCGTCTAAAAGAAGTCTTTAAGCGCAGCGAAGACAGCATTGAACGCGTAGAGAAACAGCCGGTGGAAGAGTTGGTTGGCCTCCATTACGAACCGCTCTTTCCCTATTTTTCACCGCTTTCGGAAGAAGGGGCATTTCGCGTTGTCCAAGCCGATTTTGTCTCTACGGAGGACGGCACCGGCATTGTGCATATCGCGCCTGGATTCGGCGAAGATGACTATCAGTTGGGCCAACGCGAAGGGCTGCCGACGGTGGCACCAATCGATGAAGACTGCTGTTTCACAGAAGACGTTTCAGACTATGTGGGTCGCTTCGTAAAAGAAGTAGACCGAGATATCATACGCGCTCTGCGAGACAGTGGTAAACTGCTGGTCGAGAGCACGATTGAGCATAGCTATCCTTTTTGTTGGCGCTGTGATTCTCCGTTGATCTATCGCGCGGTGTCGACTTGGTATGTGGACGTCGAGTCCGTGAAAGACAAGATGCTCAAGGCAAACGCGCAGATCCGGTGGGTGCCTGAGCACATAAAAGAGGGGCGCTTTGGACGATGGTTGGAAGGGGCGCGTGATTGGGCCATTAGTCGCAATCGGTATTGGGGTACGCCACTGCCGATCTGGCGCAACGAAGAGACGGGTGAAACGATCTGCGTCGGTAGTCGCGAAGAACTGGAAGAACTGAGCGGGTGCAAGGTCGAAGATCTCCATAAGCACGTTATCGACGACATAGAAATCGCTGGTAAACAGGGGGCTTTGAGGCGCGTGCCCGAAGTACTCGACTGCTGGTTTGAGTCGGGTTCCATGCCCTATGCACAAAATCACTATCCGTTTGAGAACCGCGAATTAGTCGATGCCAATTTCCCCGCTGAATTTATTTCCGAGGGGCTCGACCAGACGCGCGGTTGGTTTTATACGCTGACGGTGTTAGCGGCAGCGCTCTTTGATAAGCCGGCGTTTAAAAACTGCATCGTATCTGGGATGCTGCTGGCCGAAGATGGCCGCAAGATGAGCAAGCGTCTCAAGAACTATCCCGAGCCAACGGAGATGATCGATAAGTATGGTGCCGATGCGCTGCGTCTCTACCTGCTTAACTCACCGGCTCTAAAGGCGGAAGAACTGCGCCTGACCGAAGATGGTATCAAGGAAAGCCTGCGCTCGGTCATTATACCGCTTTGGAGCTCGTACTACTTTTTTGCGATGTATGCCAGGACGGATGATTGGCAGCCGCACGGAGGGGATGGAGCTCGCTCTGAAAATCGACTAGATCGCTGGATCTTGTCCGAGCTACAGACGCTGCTGCACGATCTCAATACGGAGATGGAAGCCTATCGCCTCTATCGAACCGTGCCGGCAATGGTCAGCTTTGTCGACAAGTTGACCAACTGGTATATTCGCCGCAGCCGTCGTCGCTTTTGGAAGTCGGAGGATGACGGAGACAAGGCTGCCGCGTACGCAACGCTTTACGAGGTGCTAGTGGCTTTTAGTAAAGCCCTGGCCCCCGTTCTGCCTTTTATAACGGAGAGCATCTATCAGAATCTGGTCCGTTCACACGATGCACAGGCGCCTAGCAGCGTGCATCTGTGTGAGATGCCGCAGGCTGACGAGACGATGCGCGATGCACAGCTTGAGGGGCAAATGGAATTGGCTACGCGCGCCGTTGTGCTCGGGCGTTCGCTGCGCGCCAAGCACAATCTGAAGACGCGTCAGCCGCTTCGGCGCCTTTTTCTACTGCCTCCAGACGATGCTGCGCGTCGAGATTTGCAGGAGATGAGTCCGCTCTTAGCCGACGAGCTAAACATAAAAGAAGTGGTGCTAGTCGAAGACGAAACGGAATTTAGCGAAGTGAGCTACCGGCCCAACTTTCGTTCACTCGGGCCGCGCTTTGGCAAACGCATGAAAGAAGTGGGCGCTTTTATTGGGGCATTGGATTCGACGCAGATAGCAGCGCTTCAGTCTGGCGGAACGCTTGACGTTGCGGGTGGTCAAATTAGCATAGAGGATATCGACGTGCAGCGCCAAGAAAAAGAAGGCGTGGTCGTAGCGATCGATAATAACCTAGGCGTTGGACTCGACGTGCAGCTCGACGAAGAGCTTATATCTGAGTGCACCGCACGCGAGTTTGTCAACAGAGTGCAAAATATGCGGAAGGACGCGGGGCTAGACGTCGCAGACCGCATTCGCATTGGCGTTGTTGGTCAACCGGAGCTAGAAAGTGCGGTTGTACTTCACCGCGATTATATCGCGGCGGAGACGCTTGCGTTGGAGATAGATACGGGGTCTCTGCCTACAGATCATGTTTTAGAACAGGAGTGGCAGGTAAATAATTATGCGGGAAATATCGCAATTGTCCTCGCCCATAGTTGAGTGTAAATGCTTCTCGCTATGGAAGATACCGCAGGATCAGTGGAGGTACGCAAAATGAACAAGGAAGATCAGGCTTTCTTTAGAAAGCTCATACAAGAAAAGATGGACCAGACCAACGAGAACGTGTCTGCCATAGAAAAGACATCGCGCAACGAAGGTAACGAAGGCAAGTCGGAAGACCGCTCGACGTATTCCCTTCATATGGCCGACCACGGGACTGACGCGATGGAGCGCGAGAAGTCGCTGCTCTTAGCTCAGCGCGGGGGCGATTACCTGGATTATTTGAATGAGGCGTTGGAACGAGTGGAAAACGGCACCTTTGGCATATGCCGGACCTGTAGCGGCGATATTGGGCGCGCGCGTCTTGAAGCCGTGCCTACGGCTACGCAGTGCATTACTTGCAAATCAAAACGCGAGTCGGAGTAAGGCAGCGTTTGAACCCTCTCTGGTTGGTCCCGGCGACTATTGCAATCGATCAGCTGACAAAGCTAGTAGTGCGCCATACGATGATGCGCGGTTTGCCCGTAGAAGTGTTAGGCGACTTTTTTCGCCTAACTTATATTCACAACCCTGGCGCTGCGTTTGGTCTCAATCTGGGCAGTCCCCTTTTACATACCGTAGTTTCGGTTGTTGCACTGGGCGTGCTCGTTCATCTATATCGCACGATGGAACCAGGAGAGCGACTGCTTCGCTTCGGCCTGAGCCTGGTGTTGGGTGGGGCGGTTGGAAATATTATCGACCGAGTTTATCTGCACGAAGTGGTTGATTTTTTCGACTTTGGTTTCGGTTCACTGCGTTGGCCCATCTTTAACTTCGCCGATATCTTTGTCACTACGGGTGTGTTTTTACTCTTTTGGGGGTATTCGCGTAGTGAGGCTGCCGAGACGGATGGGAAGACGGCGGATGTGTCGGCCCGTGAATAGGTCGGTGTAACGGATGCAGATAGAAGTGCAAGAGGTCGAGGTCGATCAGCGTCTCGATCTCTTTTTGCGTCAGCGCTGTCCCGAACTGTCGCGCAGTAGGATCCAAACGCTGGTCAAAGATGGCGATGTGTGCGTTAATGGCGCCGCCGTGCGCCCTGCCTACCTAGTGCAGGCAGGTGATTGCATAGAGATGGCAATCCCCGCTCTGCAGACCTTGGAAGCCGTTCCAGAACACATTCCACTCGACATTGTCTATGAGGATGGCGATTTACTGGTCGTTAACAAAGCCTCTGGTATGACGGTTCATCCAGCTCCTGGAGCCCCTGACGGCACGTTGGTCAACGCCTTGTTGCACCACTGCGTCGACCTATCGGGGATCAATGGGGTGCTGCGTCCTGGTATTGTCCACCGACTTGATAAACAGACCAGTGGCTTAATGGTCGTTGCCAAGTCTGATCGGGCTCATCGCCATTTGGCTGAGCAACTGCACGAACGTCAGATAGAACGGCACTACAACGCGCTTCTTTGGGGCATTCCGAAGGAAGAGCACGGCACGGTAGATGCTCCGCTGGGACGCAGCGCAAAAAATCGAAAAAAAATGGGCGTTGTGGAAGAGGGACGTTTTGCACGCACGCACTACAGCGTGATGGAACGCCACGACTTTACCAGCTTGGTAGAGCTGAAGTTAGAGACGGGGCGCACGCATCAAATTCGCGTGCATATGCAACACATGGGGCACCCCGTCTTTGGCGATCCTGTATACGCGGGGCGCGAGCGGACGGAGGGTATTCGTCCCGAGATGCGCCGGCGTGCGCGCTGGATGCTAAGTTTGATAAAGCGTCAAGCTCTGCACGCCCGCCAGCTGCGTTTCCTGCATCCCTCAACGGGAAAAGCAATGGCGTTCTGCGCGGATTGGCCGGCAGATATGTCCGATGTGATTGAGGCTGCCCGCACGAGAGAGCGCGTCGACCAATAGCGGTTAAAATACAACCTCTCGCTCGCCGCGATCGGCGGCTTGCTGAATGCGTATCACCTGTCGGGCTGCGTTCAGGACCGCTGCTGTATCCAGACCGTTGGTCGGTGTATTCCCATTTATATCATCGATGAAAGCTTGCAGATAGCCACCTTTTTGAGCGGGTGGAAGCGGCAGGGTTTGCGGCTGCTCGTCTTCGCTGCCGAGCAAATGCAGCGTGGGGATGGTGCTCGATGTCTCGATGAGGCCTTCTCTGCCCCAGTACGTAATGCGCCAGTAGTGCGGCATCCTGTAGCCTGCTCGATCCGGTGCAAAATACGACACGTCGCCGAGGACCCCACAGCCGTTGTTCATCGTCAGCATTACCTGTCCCGCGTCCTCAAAATGAGGCGTATCTTTTGCGAAGGCGTTCCAGCAGCGCGCGGCATTAATCCTTTCAAAGTGCAGGCCCGTGACCCAAGGGAGCGTGTCAATTGCGTGGATCCCGATATCGGTTATTGTGCCTCCGTGCTTGCCCTCTTCAAAATACCAAGTTGGGCGTGAGTCGAGCAGGAGAGGGTGCTGGCCACCAAAGGAAATGGCGTGTATTTCGCCAATACGTCCTTCTTGGATGAGCTGTCGTGCCCCTAGCGTTTGTGCGGTATCGCGCATGGTGAGCATGCAGCCAATCCTAAGCGAATGCTCGGCTGACAGAACGGCCATCTGTTCGACCGCTTCCATCTGCGTGCAAAGCGGCTTGTCCACTATGACATGGCGTCCGCTCTGGAGAGCGCGGATGGCGACCTCGCCGCGCTTGGCAAAGTATTCGCCAACGGCGATAATATCGCTTTCCACGTCGAGCATGCTGTCCAAACAGGTGTGCGTTACATCTACCTTACCGCTTTGCTCCAGCCTGACGCGCGTTGCTCCATCTTCTTCGCAGGCCGCTACGATTTCTAGGTCTTCGCGCTCCCGAGCTAGGTCGTAAAGGCTTCTTATATGGTCGTGCCGAAACCCGGCAAAGGCTATTTTTAGTTGGTTCATATCAGCTGAGCCTCATTGTATAGAAAGTGCTTTACGCTGGAACATAGATTTGCCCTCGGTATAAAGCCCTTTATATCCGCTACTCCTCGTCTGATTCTGCGTAGGAATGGCCGGCGAAAATGCGCTTCACTTCTGCCAGTGATTTAGCCTCTAGCAGTTGGCCTACGCGCTGCTCCTCTTCTTGCTGTAGAGCACGTGCATTTTCCAGCACGGCCTGCAATTTGTTGGCCGGAAATTTACAGGCCCCATTTTCGTCCATGTGTACAATTTCGCCGGGGGCTATGTCCATACCGGCTACGGAGACGGGCACGTTGACGGCGTGGACGGCCTGCTCTCCGTGTCCCGGAGTGACACCGCTGATTAGATATTGAAACTCCATGGGACGAATCTCGTCGATATCCCGCGACGGACCGTTTGATATGCACCCAACGCATCCGACCGCTTTCATAGCCGAGGTCATATTGCCTCCGGACAATCCGACCTTATCTCGTAGCTCAGGGGGAAACTTCTGCTGCAACACCAAGATCGTCGGTTTGGGCATTGCGTCGAGCGCTTCAAGCACGTCCATAAAACTCAGCCTATTGAAATTGGGATCTGGCAGGCCATAGGTGCAGGTGACGGCATATCCTACCGTGCGGCCAAGGTTCGGATACATACAGCGCAGGCTCTGGTCTGTATACCAATGCTCACGCCAAGGGTTATACAGGCCTAGGCAGAGGGGATGGCTCGGATAGGTTGCAACGACATTGGTGATGGATGGCGTATCAAAATTCTTTAACTCCTCGATCATTTGCTGCGGGGTCATGCCGGACTCCTTAGTCGTAACGGTGAGGACGTGTAAAAGTGCAGCATTTAATCTGTTCTATACCGGTCGGTGCGTCAATTTAATCGCGGTTTAGAGCGCGTGCTCGCAGTGCATATCAGTCTATTGCGTGAACTCGACATAGATCTACCTCACTGCTATATTCGGACGGAGTTGCGACGGATGTTAAAGGGCGGCTTCAACGGTTTTAATCACGATAAAACGCAATGAAAAAGGCTAAGACATGACGGGCAAGATACGCGTGGCCGTGCTTTTTGGCGGTCGTTCCGCAGAGCACGAAGTGTCGGTTATTTCAGCGCGCTCAATGCTCGCTGCAATGGACAGAGAGCGGTATGAGACCGTCATGGTGGGTATTGCGAAAGACGGGCGTTGGTGGATAGCGGAAGGAGGAGCGCCGCTTGAGGAGAGCGATCAGGTGTTGGGAGATGGTGCTCTGCCTGTCCACCTAGATTACTCGGGGTCGCGCGAAATTGCGGCTGGAGATATTAAGCGGTGGGGAGTGGACGTCGTATTTCCTCTGTTGCACGGTCCCTACGGAGAGGACGGCGCGATGCAGGGGCTGCTAGAGTTAGCAGATATACCCTATGTTGGAGCGGGCGTAGTGGGCTCGGCTGTGGGTATGGATAAGGAGATGATGAAGCGTGCATTTTTCGCCGAAGGGTTGCCGCAGTTGGATTATACGGTGGTTCGCTGCAGTCATTGGCGCCGCGACAGCGAGGGTGTTCTCGATGAACTGTGCGCCCGTTTCTCATGGCCGGTCTTTGTCAAACCCGCCAGTCTTGGATCTAGCGTCGGCGTCTCACGAGCGGAAGATCGTCGTCAGCTACGAGATGGTATTGCAGAAGCTGCACGGTACGACTACAAGGTAGTTGTAGAGGAAGCTGCTATCGACTGTCGCGAAGTAGAAGTTGCCATCTTGGGCAACGAAGAAGTAGAAGCGTCAACCGTCGGCGAAATTGAAGTGGGAAGTGCGTTTTATGACTACGGTGCTAAATACGTAGATAATAATTCATCTCTGCACATACCCGCTCGAATTGAGCCAAATCTGGCCGAAGAGGTCCGGCAAATGGGGATACGCGCATTTCGAGCAGTTGAAGCTTGGGGTCTTTCGCGCGTTGATTTCTTTGTAGGGAAAAGCGACGGGCAGGTGTATATAAACGAGATCAACACGATGCCGGGTTTTACGCCGGTCAGTATGTATCCCAAGCTTTGGGAGGCTAGTGGACTAGCGTACGGTGCGCTTATAGATCGACTCATCGAGTTGGCGCTAGAGCGACACGAAGATCAAAAGGGCATAAAGACATCGCTGTAACGCCACAGCGCGGGGAGAGATACATGGAAAAGCGCTTTTGGAATAAGGGAACTGTTAGTAATACCATATCTTTTATCCTCCTCCTACTGGGCCTTGCGGGACGGAGTGAAAGCTGGGTCGGTCACCCATGGCTGCTGGCTGCTGGCCTATTTGGCTTTGCTGGCGGTTTGACCAACTGGTTGGCGGTGAAAATGCTCTTTGACCGGATACCTGTGCTATACGGTTCCGGCGTTATTCCCAACCGCTTTCGAGAGATCCGCCAGACAATTAAGAATGCCATAATGCGCTACTTTTTTGACGAGGATCACCTAGAGCGCTTTTTCGATGCGCGCCTTGGTGAAGTGGCTGGCGGTGAAGATGTGAGTGAGAAGATCGGCGCCTTTCTTTCATCGGAGAAAGTGGATTCTATAATTGATGCAGAGTTAGAAAAGCTGATGAATTCTCCTCAGGGTATGATGGTCAAGATGGTTGGAGCTAAGACGGTCAAGCCGCTGGTTGCGCAGTTTGTTGTGGGCGTTGGTCAGCAGGTTGCTCCCATGCTGGCGGCTGAGATAGCAGCGCCTGCACTCGATGTGAGCTCGCTGCGCCAGCAGGTAGACGAATTGCTAACGGCCAAGTTGGAAGAGTTGACCCCCGAACGCGTAAAGGAAATGATGGAAGAAGTCATACGCGAACACTTGGGCTGGCTGATCGTTTGGGGCAACGTCTTTGGTGCTCTGATCGGCCTGTCGGCTAGGGCGCTCGGCTACTAATGTGAGAATGCGATGAATCTCTTTGATCTGAGTGAAAAAGTGGCCGTAGTGATAGGGGCTACCGGAGTACTAGGCGGCGCTATTGCTCGGGGACTGGCTGCTCACGGCGCGGCGGTTGCCGTTTTGGGGCGCAGTCAAGAGCGCGGTCGACAGCGAATACGAGAAATTGAGGATGCAGGTGGTCGGGCTGTCTTTGTCTCGACAGACGCAACGGATCCTAATTCGCTCCGAGTTGCGCACGAGACCATATGCCAAGAACTTGGCGCGGCGGATGTACTAGTCAATGCCGCAGGTGGCAATCAGGACATGGTCACCGTAACAGACGAACGGTGCGTTGAACAGATCCTTCCGGACGATTGGCGCAGCTGTTTTGATCTCAATCTCGTCGGCGGCGCTCTACTGCCCTGCCAAGAATTTGGCCCTGCCATGATCGAACGCGGCCGCGGTAGCATTGTAAACATTGCCTCAATTGCCGCACACATTCCCCTATCCCGCGTGGTGGCCTATTCGTCTGCCAAGGCTGCACTCGTCAGTTTGACCCAGTTTTTGTCGCGCGAGTGGGCGACTCAGGGCGTGCGCGTTAACTCGATTACGCCGGGTTTTTTTCCAGCCGAACAAAATCGTCGCCTGCTCTACGAAGAAGACGGCACACCGACGCTGCGTGCGCAGCAGATTCTTTCCCATACGCCTATGGATCGCTTTGGTGCACCTGAAGAGTTGGTTGGTGCTGCGGTTTTTCTCGCCTCGGATTCCGCCAGTGGGTTTGTGACCGGCACCGATGTGCGCGTAGACGGTGGTTTCCTCTCCACGACTATCTAACGCCAACGCGGAGTTGACGCATTTGCACACGCTGTGTGGGTTACTTGAAGAGTAGCTTGAGGTAGAACAGCGGGTTGATAAGGTGTTTGCGAGGTACGGCATTGGCCATCATGCCACAGATGAGGTCACTCACATAGGTGCTGCGCGCTGCCTTGCGCACCAAGAAGTTAGTCATGCTGCGACTGCGCACGAGCCTGTGCAACTGCGTGCTGAGGCGCAGTTCGCTGCCAAGCGTTTGCCACAACGCATCTTCATATTGCCGCAAAAAAGAAGCGCTATAATCTCCTGCACGACCCGCGGCGACTGCAGTTTCTATCGCCGTGCTGGCCGAGTACAGCGCATTGCCAATGCCCTCTCCCGTAAAAGGGTCTATCAGGCTGGCGGCATCCCCTAATAACAGAAAACCATTTCCGTGGATCGTGCGGCGTTTTGACGAGACGGGTAGGTTCCAGCCGATGGGCTTTTCTAAGGGCTTTGCATCGGCAAAGCGGTCTTTGAAGGCGGGGCTATTGATCGCCTTGGTCAGCATTTCTTTGAGGTTGATTCGCTGGTCTTTTATATCGCTGTGGCCCATGCCGATGCCGATATTGGCCCGGTTGTCATCGGTGGGAAAGATCCAGAAGTAACCCGGTCTGACCTCGTCGATAAAGTGCAGCTCAATCTGGTCTGTAAGGCCTGTAACATTCTGCCAGTACTGACGCAGGGCGACCATCCAGTGTTCGCTCTCGTGCTTGTAAAGCCCTGCTTTTTGGGCGACGATTGAGCGATAGCCATCACAGCCCAACACGAGCGGTGCGGTAAACGCTTTCGCGCTACCCGTTTTATCGGTCCCGCGTATGCCAGCGACGTACTCGCCTTCCCACAGCACGTCTTCGACGGTGAATCCCTCTAAGCAATTGCACGAGCTCTCTTTGGCTTTCTGGAAGAGAAAATCGTCAAAGACTTCTCGTCGAATGACAAAGCCTTCCATGGGCAGCGTGCGCCCGGTCATTAAGTCGTTAAGGGGATATCGGTCGAGGGGAATATTGGCTTCAATGTGATCGGGGCTAGCAAATACAATATGCCCTACGGGTGCACTGGGAAGCGTGCGAATTTCTTCCAACAAACCCAGGTCACTGAGCATGGCTACGCTCTTGCCCGAAACGGCATCTCCACAAATCTTGTCGCGCGGAAATGTAGACTTGTCGACGATGAGTGCGCGCAAATTATGGCGCTCCGCATAGAGGGCAGCTGCTGCGCCAGCGGGCCCTCCGCCGACGATGAGTACGTCGTAATCGGTCAAATGTGCAGCCTATGGATGCGGGTGAAGAAGGCCGTGAGCCGGGGCACAGTTCCCTGCCTTGCCAAAGAAATCATCTTCCTTACATTTATCATCTTATACGAAAAAAGCGCTAAAAAGCAAAATTATTCAATTATTAGGCTTTTATAATCAAGGAGTTATGTTGAGATGAGTTCGGAGTCTCAGGAGGCGTCAGGCGTTGAGGAATGCACGTTTCAAACAGAGGTTCAGCAGCTACTTCATTTGCTCATCCACTCGCTGTATACGGACAAAGACGTCTTTCTACGCGAGCTTGTTTCGAATGCATCAGATGCGCTAGACAAGGTGCATCATCGTTCGCTGACGGACAAGAATATTGTCGATGCAGACGCCGAGTTGGAAATCGACATCGATATATCCAGCGATAACAAAACAATCACGCTGCGCGATACTGGCATCGGTATGACGCGCGAAGAGGTTAACCAGAATATCGGTACCATCGCCCATTCTGGATCGGCCGAATTTGTTAAAAAGCTGAGCGAAGCAGAAGCAGAGGATAAGGAAGAGCAACTCAAACTAATCGGTCAGTTTGGCGTTGGTTTCTACTCGGTATTCATGGTTGCTGACCGGGTGGTGGTGACGACCCGATCAGCGAATCCGGAAGCCGAAGCCGTTATGTGGGAGTCGACGGGAGACGGAGCCTATACGCTGGCTAAAGCGGATAAAGAGACTCGCGGCACGGAGATAAAAATATACGTCCGCAGCGACTGCGAAGAATTTCTCGATGCGCATCGATTAGAGGGAATTATCCGCAAGCACTCTGACTTTGTCTCCTATCCGATCAAGGTCGCAGGCAAGCAGGCCAATAATACCTCCGCCCTTTGGACGCGTCCACGCAATGAGATTACCGATGAGCAGTACAACGAGTTTTTTACACACCTAACGGGCGATCCGGACGAGCCACTGGCTCGTGAACACATTGCCGTAGACGTGCCCATCCAGTTTTACTCGGTTCTCTACATTCCCAAGAGTTCGCCGAATCAGTTTCTCTTTAATCCAGAACCCAAGATCTCGCTCAACCTGCACGTCAAACGCGTTTTTATTCAGGACGACTGCGAGGAACTTCTGCCCCTGCATCTGCGCTTTGTGCGCGGCGTAGTCGATTGTGATGATCTACCGCTCAACGTTTCGCGCGAAGTTCTACAACGCAACCCAGTCATAGCCAAGATTCGCTCTACGCTCGTGCGGCGCGTGCTCGGCATGCTCGATAACATGGCAAAGAAAGACGAAGAAAAATACATGACCTTCTGGCGCGCCTATGGGACGGTGCTGAAAGAGGGCATTGCCATGGACTACGAGAACAAAGATCAGATTGCGGGGTTGCTGCGTTATCGCACTTCCCTTGAAGAGGGAGACGATGCGTTTGTTTCCCTGCAGACCTACGTAGACCGAATGGGGAGCGAACAGGATAAGATCTACTACTTGACGGGTGAGAACTATCAGTCGATTGCGCAGAGTCCGCTCTTAGAAGCCTTTCGCAAGAAGGGGTTAGAGGTGCTCTACCTCGACGAGCCGGTCGACGAATGGGTTGTTAATTCGCTGCAAAGCTTTTCCGATAAAGAGCTGCAGGCCGTCGATGCCGCCGATATTGACCTGAGCGACGAGGACGTGCAGTTAGAGGGCGTAGGCGACGACGATAAAGCCGATCGCATAGAGTTGATTGACTTTCTTAAGAAGCAGCTCGAAGAGCGCGTTTCCGACGTGGTCGAATCAAAGCGCTTGAGCGATAGTCCGTGCGTATTGGTAACGGCCCAGGGTGGTATGAGTAACAATATGGAACGCCTGATGAAAATGGCGGACCGTCAGTTTGAGGGCTCGAAGCGCGTGTTGGAAATCAACCCCAACCACGCCATTGTAAAAAATATGTCCGCCCTCCTAAAGAAAGATCGCGACGCAGAAGGATTGGGCGACTGGGCCCATTTACTCGTTGACTACGTCTTGCTCGGTGAGGGCAAGGTCGAGGATCCCCAGCGCGTGACGCGCACGCTTCAGGGCATTATGGAAATCGCATCTGGTCGCCACGCAGAGGGAGCCTAGTGTGGCTAACGTAGCGGAAATGGCGCAGGCGGCTCGTGCTGCATCACAGCAATTAGCCGTTGCATCAGGTCTGAGTCGCAATGCGGCGCTAGCGGCAATAGCTTCTGCGCTAGAGGCGCAGCGCGCTAGAGTGCTCGAGGCCAATGGACTCGACGTTGAAGAGGCTCGTCAGATGGTTGAGCGCGGAGAGTTGGATCAACCGTTGCTCAAACGACTCGATCTTAGTGGAAGTAAATACGATGCCACGGTGGCAATGGTGCGTAGCATTATTGCTCAGCCGGAACCTCTTGGACAGACGCAGGTGGCTACGGAACTAGATGAAGGGTTAGTGCTCTACCGCGTGAGCGTTCCGATCGGTGTGCTCGGCGTAATTTTTGAGTCGCGCCCCGATGCGCTGGTGCAGATTGCCTGTTTGTGTCTGAAGTCGGGTAACGCGGCCCTGCTAAAAGGAGGTCGAGAAGCTGCGCGAACCAACGCAGCAATCGCCGAAGTGATGACAGAGGCCACGAAGGGTCTCGTGGACATGCCTGAACACTGGATGTCCCTGCTGGAAGGGCGTGAAGAAGTCCGTGCTCTACTCGACGAACACGACCATATCGATCTGATTATACCACGCGGCGGTAATGAGTTTGTACAGTACATCATGAACAACACAAATATACCTGTAATGGGACATGCCGACGGCATTTGCCATGTATACGTGGACAGTGCTGCGGATCTAGATCGAGCCGTAGATATTGTCGTTGACTCAAAGACGCAGTACGTCTCGGTGTGTAATGCGACAGAGACGCTCTTGGTTCACGCCGAAGTTGCAGACAGCGCTTTGCCCCGCATTGCCAAAGCACTGCAGGACAAGGGGGTCGAGCTGCGTTTAGATGAGCGTGCGCATGCCATCTTATCCAGCGCTTTCCAAGTTAAACGCGCCAGCGAAGAGGATTGGAAAACAGAGTATCTAGACTACATTTTGTCGGTGTGCGTTGTAGATGATCTGGCTGCAGCCGTTGCGCATATCAATCGTTTTGGGAGCCACCACACCGATAGCATTGTCACCGAGGATGGTGACACCGCTAAAACGTTCTTGAGTCAAGTAGATTCGGCCTCCGTTGTGCACAACGCATCGACGCGCTTCGCAGACGGTTTTCGCTACGGCTTGGGGGCTGAAGTGGGGATTAGCACGAACCGCTTGCACAGTCGTGGTCCCGTTGGGTTAGAAGGGTTGACCATCTACAAGTACGTTCTCGAAGGGAATGGGCATACGGTTGCGTCGTACGAAGGCGATGCTCCGCGGTCATTCACGCATAAAAAGCTTGACGCGCACTGGAAATAGAGAGGGATGTCACGCGAATACAATGAGTGAAGTGAAATCACATACGCCGATACAGCGCCACATATTCATATGTGCGACGCCTACGAAGGCCAAGTGTCACAGTGGCACGCTGGGTGCTGAATGCTGGGACTATTTAAAGAAGCGTTTGCGCGAACTGGGTCACGGCGATCCTCGCAACGGAATACACCGGACCAAAGCCGACTGTTTGCGCGTGTGCGAGGCAGGCCCCACCGTAGTGGTTTATCCAGAAGAGACGTGGTATCACTCAATGACGGTCGAAAAGCTGGAGCGAATTATTACCGAACACCTGATCGGTGGTCAGGTCGTCGAAGAGTACGTCATAGCCCATCCCTTTAAAAACATAGACGCGTAATGGGGGCGGCAGACTATCTGCCGCGCCAACTGAGTATATATCCCATCGACAAATATGCAGCGGTCTATTGACAGAGTATAGATGGCTGCTTAGTTATGTCCCCTTCGCCATATTCGTCCGATCAAAAAGGAGCCCCCGTTCTGAGTGCGGAAAAGAAACAGGCTGAGAGCAAACAGCTAGATGATTTAGAAATCAAAGATGCCAGTCTGATATTTGCCCGCGTCTGGGCGAATATAGAGGCGGAGTTTGGTCGTGAAAGACTCTGTTTTCCTGGCGAGATTATTTGGCTTGGTGGTGCTCCGGGTGCGGGTAAAGGCACCAATACGCCCTTCATAATGGAGGCGCGTGGGATCACGGTCGATCCCGTGGTAATTAGTGATCTACTCAACAGTCCCAGGGCTCAGCAAATAAAGGCAGCTGGTAATCTCGTCGGAGACGAAGAGGTTATAGAGTTGCTGATGCGCAAGCTGTTGGAGCCTCAGTATGAGCGCGGCGTCATTGTCGACGGTTTTCCGCGGACGACCGTACAGACGGAGTGTTTGAAGCTTTTCTACGACAAGATGGCCGCGCTGCGCGAGGAAATGCGCGCCAGTCACCGTGAGTTTCCCCGGCCGCTTTTTCGCACGGTTCTGCTCTTTGTAGATGAAGAAGTGAGCATTAGACGCCAGCTCGAAAGGGGAGAAAAGGCGGCTGCGAATAATCGCAAGGTCGAAGAGGCAGGCGTGGGAGCGCTGGAAGATATTCGTCCAACCGATCTGGATCCAGAGCTAGCTCGGAATCGCTACCGGCTGTTTAAAGACACGACGTATGACGCGCTTCGTTCGCTGCGACAGATTTTCCACTTCCACTTTATCGATGCGGCCAAATCATTAGAAGAAGTGCAGGCCGAGATCGATAAAGAATTCTCCTACCAGTCCTCTCTAGAATTGTCGGGCCAGACGTATGATCGGATCCGCACTATCGAGACGGCTGGTCACATCGTGCTCTATGCGCGTCAGGAGTTGGTCAAACGGCTCGAAACGTATAACGAAGACCACCCGGAGTTATTTCAGCGCGTGATCGACCTTATCAACGAGCGCTTCATGCCTATTATTGAGCGCTATGCAATAACGGGCATGACGCTGATTAACTCGGAAGATAGTCTGTTTGAAGACCCGCTGGCGCTGACTATACTCATCGATATTTTTTCGGAGCGCGGCTATCAGGCTTTGGTCGACGTAAATAAAATCGACGTACCAGAACGCGTCGATCCCGACACCCACGCAATCATCTGCACGCAAAAGCTGATTTATCGCTTCCAAATTCGCTTTGCCGCTTCGGCTATAAGGCACGGAAACGACTAAATTAGCCTTTGGTTTTTTGGTCTAATCTCAGCGAATATCTGTTGAACAAGGCGCTCCTTTCATCTTGTATTATGAGCAAGAGAAGGAGCGTCAGCGGTTAGTTTCCGTAATCCCGCCTATCCTATCGCCTTTTGATCTGCCCCCAACTGCCTGGCCATAGCAGTGTAGGAGGTGGCCCTCTCTGTGCAAAATCGACAGAAGGCGTGCCGGCAAAGCAGCGCGGAATAAACGGCCATTCCTCGGTTATGAAATACGCGTACGTGCCTTCCGGAAAGTCTGGGGTAACAACTTGACTGCCGTTGCACGAGTCTAGGTCGCCAGTTCCCTCGACGTATTCGTAGTCGTTGACAAAGGTTCCATCGTACGTGCCGCCGGGCTGGTTTTCGCCCGTGGGGCGGTCTCCCGATCGTATGCGATAGCTCGAACGCATTTGGCGCACTGAACCACTCTCATCCCAGCCATAGAGTGCGTAAATGGGGAAGCCGTCACCGGCCCAGCCAATGAGCGGGGAGTGTTTGTCGGACTGAACACCGACTTCGCTTAGCAGGAGCGAAGGTGCGGCATGGTAGTGATAGGCACCCGTCGGCTGCACGTGTGCGTGGCTTTCGTCTAATCCCAGCGCAATGGCTCCAGACAGCGCTTCGTACTGCCAACCGCTCGCGCGATCACCGTGGAAAAACTCTGCGGCACCCGGATCTAAGGGCACGCCGTTGATGCACACGCCAAACAGGCCCGTCGTCGGCGTAAACTGACCGCTGAGTTCTGGCCCCGCTGGCACAGTATAACGATAGCTTTGTGCACTGATCGCGTTGGGGTTGCCCGCATTGGGGAAAGCCCCCGTATTGTGTTCGGGAATGCCGTTCGATTCAATAATGCGCCAATCTCCCTCTATGCGAATCTGGACCTGGCTGGGCAGGGAGGAAGCGACCGTCGCAGGAACGAGCGTAACCGTTCCATCTGACTGAACGACTTCGTGGTAGCGGAGCATGGGGCCGCCATCGCCCCCTGGTGGAGGCGGGCCACCCGGGCGCGGGCCTCCGCGCTGCGCTTGCGTTGCCTGTGCGAGAGAAAATAGGCAGATAATGCATATCAAAGAGAGCTCCGCGAAGTTTCGCATGCAGTTACACCTTTTATTTTTTTATACAAAGAATTCCGTTATTGATATCCATTGGACAATATCATAGTTGAATATATTCCCATTTGATTCGGTCAGCGTCGTGGCGATCACGCACTCGGACTGTGCGTATTGGAGATTGATCAAATGCCGAGCTCAGCCTATTCTAAAATGCAGTTGCAAACTCTCTCGCAAGGACGGTTAGCGTGACCCAGAATGCATTTTACATTGAAGGATATGCCGGTCAGATCAGCTACGTTGCCGGTCAGGAATTCACGTTGCACGTGTCTTCTACGGCATCGCAGTTTCGCCTGCGCTGCGAACGCGTTGGAAAAACGCGCGTCGAAGTGCTCTGCGTCGAAGACATTCCCTGTCAGCATCATCCCGTGCCGGATAATGCTTCTTCGCACGGCTGCGGCTGGCCGTCAGCTTTTAGCGTGCCCATTCCCGAGGAATGGTCGAGTGGATACTATGAGTTTACTATAGAGATCGCTGACGATGGAGGGACGTATGAGCAACGCTGCGCCCGCTCCGCGCAGGCGATGGGCTATTTTGTGCTACGCCCGAAGGCCGACCAGCCTCGGGCAAAAATGCTCATAGGGCTGTCGACGAATACGTATGCCGCCTATAACAACTGGGGCGGTTTCAGCCTCTATGCCTATCACGGCCGCGGGGGTGTGCAGGGTAATCGCGTTTCGTTCCAACGCCCTGATCGCGGGCTGTTTTCCCGCTGGGAGGCGCCCTTTGTGCAGTGGATAGAAGAGAATGGCTATGCGCTAGATTATTGCACTAATCTCGATCTTGAACACCATCCTGATCTATTAGACCAGTATCCGCTGCTGCTCAGCGTTGGTCACGACGAATATTGGTCAGCGCCGATGCGCGATCGCGTCGAGGCCTTTATCGGTCGCGGGGGAAACTGCGCTTTCTTCAGCGGCAACAGCGTGTGTTGGCAGGTGCGCAGCGAAGACGATGGAGAGGCGCTGACCTGTTGGAAGCAGCGCTTTAACCAAGATCCGGTCTTCCGCGGCGACCACAGCGTGCTGTCGACGCTGTGGAGTCACCACCTGGTGAAGCGCCCGGAAAATGAGCTGACGGGTGTAGGCTTCTTACACGGCGGGTATCACCTTAGCCACGGTCAGCTGATGGACGGAAGCGGAGCGTATACCGTACACCGTCCCGACGAGTGGGTATTTGCCAACACTGGATTAGCCGAGGGGGATGAATTTGGAGGCGCAGACACCATTGTCGGCTACGAGTGCGACGGCTGTGAATTCACTCTTGTAGAGGGAAAACCGCAGCCTACGGGGCGCGACGGAACGCCTGAGGACTTCACTATTCTCGGCACGGCGCCAGCCCGGTGGCATCCGGACGACTCGGAGTGGTACGATGCCTGGCAGCCGGGTCATCGAGGCCACGCGGTTATGGGCTACTATCAGCGGGGTGGAACCGTGTTTACGGCCGGGACCACCGACTGGTCACACGGCTTGGCTGGAGGGGATTCTACCGTTGAGCAGATTACGCGGAATGTAATTGACAAGTTAACTGTTTAAATTCGATCTAATCGAACGATCACGATAAATAGATTTGCGATCACACACTATGAACGATAGAAAATACACGTCCACTTTTATACTATCTAGCCTGCTTTTTTTACTGTCCGGGGCTACGTCCCTTGTTTATGAAGTTGCATGGGTGAAGTTGCTGACTTTACACATGGGGAGTGCTTCTTGGTCTATTGCAACTGTATTAGCTAGTTTTATGGCTGGTTTGGGCAGCGGTAGTGCGTGGGCAGGACGCCGTGCAGAAAAGTTTCGTAGACCGCTTCTGGCGTACGGTGTGATCGAGTTAGGAATAGCCGCTTTTGGAGCCTTCTCAGCGCCTTTTCTGCGCTACACTTCAGAGATTCTCGATCCGCTCTATGGGTTAATTGATGGCCAATTCACGCTGTTTCTTATAATGCAGTTTGTGGTCAGCTTCTTCTCGTTGGCGATTCCTACGTTCCTCATGGGAGCGTCTCTACCTATTCTGATAACGGCGCTTGCACAAAAGGATACGTTTCGTCAGCGCGTAGCGCTTCTCTACGGAATAAATACCTTGGGTGCTGCCCTAGGCACGGTTTCGGCGGGCCTTTTCTTACTTCCTGCACTTGGTATTGTGAACACGCTGTGGATAGCAGCAGGTGCTGGCATGTTGGTTGCTGTGGGTGCCTTTGCTCTGGACCGTGAATCGCCACCCAAGCAAGAGGCGGTTACTCCAGTGGTCGAAGTAGATCCCGCTATTCCGCTGCCCCATCTCCTACTCTGGACAATTGGTTTAGCAGGATCGCTGGGGGTCGGCTACCAAATTGCTTGGACGCGTCTCCTCGTACCAGTAGTCGGATCCTCAGTGTATGCTTTTACCATTATTCTCACCACGGTTTTATTGGGTATTGGTGCGGGTGCTCTGTTGGCTGCCTTACCCCAACTGCACAATTTATCTTACCACCGTGCAGTAGCTGCTGCTATGGGGATAGGCGCCTGCTCCTCGGTTGCCGGACTCTTCGCCGTCAATCGATTGCCCGATATCTTTTCGGCGCTGGCCCATTGGGGCGGAGAGACTACATGGTTACTCTTCCTGTGTCAGGGATTACTAACGGCTTGCGTTCTATTTGTGCCGGCCTGTGCTCTCGGTGCGGCTTTGCCTCTGGGTATTGCAGGCTGGCGTAGTGCCGCTGGATCGACAGGATGGGCAGTTGGAGGCATGTACGCCGTAAATACGCTGGGAGCTATTGCCGGCTCGCTTCTTGCGGGATTTGCTCTACTGCCAATGATTGGTGCAACTCAATTGGTAATTGCCGGTGCGTCACTGGGGGTTGTGGCTTCTGTCGCCTTGCTGCTGACGCAGCCGCGCGGACAGATGTCAAAGCCGTGGCTACACGCCGGCACGCTTGTTGTGCTCTTTGCCATCTGCGTTACGATCGTACCTGATATTGATATCACACGTCTACAGCGCGGCGTTTTTCGCGGTATTCAGAAAGGAGGTGAATCTGCACAACTAAAGACGACTCTCCTACACGCAGAAGAGGGAACCAGTGCGACAGTAACGATCTTTCGCACGCCGAACTCGACTGTGCTCAAAGTTAACGGTAAGGCAGATGCTTCAACAGGGAGAGATATGGACACGCAATATCTCATAGGCCACATGCCCCTGTTGATCTATCAACAAGCCCAGACGGTTTGCATTATTGGGTATGGGAGCGGTGCAACAGTACATGCGGTCGCATCGCATCCCGATATTGCTCAGATTGACGTAGTTGAAATAGAGCAAGCCGTATTGAATGTATCTCCTTACTTCCACTCTATTAATAACCAGGTGCTGGACGATGAGCGCGTGCACGTATTTATGGAAGATGGACGTAGTTTTCTGCGCCGCCGCGATGTAGCCTACGATGTAATTATATCTCAACCATCGAACCCTTGGATTGCTGGTATTAGTTCGCTCTTTACTACGGAATATTATCAATCTGTTCAGAAAAAACTAAACCCAGGTGGCCTATTTTGTCAGTGGATCCAGACGTATGAAATTTCCGCTTCGACACGCAAGGCTATGCTGCACACGTTGACCGACGTTTTTCCTTACGTAACAGTATTCTCGATTGATGGAGACTTGATCTGTCTCGCTGCAAACGAGCCTATTAGTGGATCGTTAGAACAGATGGAGGAACGTCTGTCCAATGCGTCTATCGCGCATTCCCTTGCTAAGATACAAATGCGAGATCCGTTTGATATATTTGCGAGTGCCTATGCACACTTCCCAATGCAGTCGAAGCCGTTCTCATCCGCTATTCGTAATACTGATGATAACCTGTGGTTAGAATATCGAGCCCCTATCGAAATGTATTTGGGCACAACAGAACTTATAGATCCTGTCGGGCCGTCAGTTTTTACAGATATCCTCAGTGGACTTTTCCCTGACGTTGAGGTCGTTGCGCGTCTATCTAGAGCGGCTAACAGCATAGTGAGACGCTACCCTGAACGACATTATTTATTGACATCAGTGGCAGAACAGACCGACCTACCGGCTGACCTTAGGAGCGAACTGCGTGCAATGGGAACAAAAGCACTGACGCTGCACAGCGCCCGAGAGCAAAATGAGGCACGCTTTATTCAAGCCAGAGAATACGTGCGGGCTAAGCGCTACGCCGATGCCGTTCCACTATATGAGAGTATTCTGGCTAACACGCCGTGGGACATTACCGCTCATCGAATGTTGGCCTGGTCGCTGACGCGACTGGGACAGCGTAGTCGTGCATGGAAACATTACGTTCAGGCCCTTGAGCGAAACCCCGACGATTTTGAATCGCTGACCAATATGGCGGCTATCGCGTTGTCGAGTGGAAATAGTGAAGGAACTGGCTATCTAGATCGCGCACTTGAGGCAAATCCACACCACGCAACGGCTTATCGTATCTACGTGCAGTATCTGCGCGACAAGGGACGGACGGAAGCGGCGCGCGAAATAGTGGTGCGCGCGCGTGCTCAGTTGAGTGGTGAGGAGGCGGATGGGATCGAAGAGGTTCTCAGCCAATGACCGTCAGAACGATGTAGCGATCAGTATGGACACGTGCGAAAATGGGTTGGAAGCCGGACTCTTTTCAGCGGTTTTGATCTAATACAAAGTCTCCGTGAACGTCGAGCAGGTTGCCGGCTAATTCTAGCGCTCGTTCGAGCATCCTGCAGTATAGTGCTGTGTTGGACGATATCAGCGTGCGCAAGGTTAATATATCAAACGAGAGTACAGTAGAGCTTTGCTGTGCTGTAACGGTAAACCAATGCGGGCGACGCGTGAGTGCGTTGATAGCTCCATTACACTCTCCCGGATCCGTCGTATAGTCCGTTTCATTTTTCATGGAATTAACATCTGAAAGGCGCAGTTGCCCGCTGATTACGATTACAAAGAAGTGTGGAATTTCCCCTTTTCGAAAAACAGTCTTGCCGAGTTCATATGTCTTTCTTTCACTTAGGGATAGCACGATCTGTGCTTCCTCCATTGTTAAGTGAGGGAAGAGCTCAATTTTTTGAATGACCTTTAATAGATTGAATTCCTTCGGCGTTGGCATAGCGTCTTATCACGCTTCATGATTCTGCAGAAACAGTGCAATGCAGTAAGTAATACCAGTGCTAAGTAGAGACAGGCATTGGTTGATTTGTAGTAGAGTGCGGCTTGGAAATGGAATGATAGCGCGATTTTTTACCGCGGGCAAGCATTTCGGAGGAAGAGGCTTAGGCGTCAATGCCTGTCGGCTATAGCGGAAGCCGCCGATTTCTCTGCTGGTCTGAGGCTATGTGTTGAGCAAAAAGGACACGTCTTTTGTCCTTTTTGTATACAATGTTTTTTTAAAAAAAATGGTCGGGGTGCTCGGATTCGAACCGAGGACCCCCTGCTCCCAAAGCAGGTGCGCTAGCCGGACTGCGCCACACCCCGACGACGCCTTTGAAAATAGAACAAGACGCAGATAAAATCAATGC
>Ga0181587_10000129_pt1 | contig 55610 bp, 49 predicted proteins | sample 071ome_27_FD_132463 | JGI IMG/M metagenome (GOLD analysis project Ga0181587, IMG submission 132463) | Coastal salt marsh microbial communities from the Groves Creek Marsh, Skidaway Island, Georgia - 071409AT metaG (megahit assembly) | ecosystem: Environmental > Aquatic > Marine > Intertidal... | reverse complement strand
GCCCGCATTTCTCCCGCTGCCGCCTCAACCGAGACATGGCGAATCGCGTCCTCACGGGTTGCCCACAGGTAGCCTTGATCATCTAACAACCCGGTCTCTGGGTCTCTTGAACTCAAGGCCGGCCAACGATAGCTGGGATACTCCGCCGTCAAGGTTAAATGAACGCCCAAATCAAAATCCGGATGATCCCGAGCAATGCTAACGGCTTCTCTGAACCACGGACCATTGACCAATATCGATGCGCAGGTCGCCGAGCCGTCGCTTAGACATGCCACGCTCGCCCGATTAGCGGCGTGACAAAAACCCATATCATCAATGTGCAAAATCAGGACCCGATCATCTGGACCATATCCCATCCGAGCAAGATAAGGGTTCATACTAGACAAACCGTGCCATACCGGAAGCATCGACCTCTACCTTCAAACCACAGGTTTCTGACTCTGTCATTGCCTGCATGGCGTGCGGGTCGTCTATGTTCGCCCAAACTCGCTCCCCTTTAGGCGTCAAACAAACTAAATGACCGATCTTTGGCTGATCAGATTCGTACATCACTGTGTAAGACTCAACTGTGGCGCCGCCCTCATATTCTTCCAAAACTGACCGACTAGGCTCGGCATCCACGGCGGCCTGCACATCCTCAGCTCTAAAGTCTTGGGTTGGCGCTTTGGCGCTATAAACGCCAAAAGCATGCTTGGTCAGGTAGCCACCGTTAGCCGTGATCAGGCCCACATCTTCTGGGTGCTGACGCGACAACTCGACCATCCGCGCAATGCTGTGCATCACATAGTTATTTAACGGCCCACCGCCAAAGGTCAAGCCACCGGTAATGGTTAACGGCGCGGTATCGTCTAGCCCGAGCTCTTGGACCGCAACCTGAACCGCCGAGGGAAAACAGCTATAGACATCAACACGAGCCAAATCACTCACGCTGACGCCCGCCAACTCGAGTGCTTTGTTACCCGCGAAACGAATAGCCGGTGACGAATGCAAGTTGTCCCGGTGCGAAACCGCGTAGGTATCATGGGCACTACTACCCGCCCAGGGATACACCCATTTGTCCTCTGGAATACCCGAGGCCTTTGCATGGCCCACTGAGGTCATAATCAACGCTGCGCCCATATCGACCGCGTTATTTGAGTTCATTAGTTTTGGGTAAGGGAAACTGACCATACGATTCTGGCTTGAGGCCTCGCTGATTTCTTCAGCAGAGACGCGCTTTTGAATCCAAGCATTCGGATTATCGGCAGCAACCTCACTGAAGCCGCTCCAAAGCTTAGCAATGCGCGCCTTATGCGCTGCGATTGACTCACCCCGGGCATATCGCAACGCATTCTCAAAAATCGGATACATTTGGATCGGAGCGGTTACCCCTCGTGCCTTTTCAGCATCACAGGACATCGGCACTTCTTCGTCGAGCATTTTATCGTAGTCGCCAGAGGTTTCTCGGTAGGTCAGGGTTTCCCCCCTCTTTCGAAGTTTCGCTAGGGTGTTGCCAACTTCAGCGCCCACGATCAAAACTGATTGAACATCGCCACTTAGAATATCTAATGCAGTTTGGTTAACCAGCGCTTGCACTGAGTTACCGCCAAAGGGTGTGCCTACCTTCTCAACGACACCCAATCCTAAAGTTTCAGCAATATAGCCAGCCGGCTGCTTGTATCGCCAGATGCCTCGCACGACCCGGACGCTATCAATAGAGGCCAAAAGCGTATCAGAACCCGTGTCTGCCACCGCCGCTCGGGCCGCTGCGAGCATCAAATCTATTGGTTCGCGAGGCGATTCAGGATCGAAAGTTCGCTCTAAAATTTGACTCACCCCAACGAGGACAGGCGTTTTTGGATTCATGGTTTTCCCTCTACTCAAAAACTGCCATTCTGACACAGCGGGTGGTGGTTTTCATGCGAGCCGCAGGGTAGAGTCGAGGCAAGCCCTAATGAGAGCATAATCTAGTGGAACTTGCCGTCACCGCTTGGGATCTCAGCAGCCCACAAGCCCTACGATCCATACCTAATCAAGCGGCGACTGCCGAGAGCATGGGGTTTTCTGGATTTTGGTTACCTGAGAATCATTTTTTTGGTTCGGCAGCGCTCAGCGCACCGCTCATATTACTAGCAGCGGCAGCCAGCAGAACCCAATCTATCGATCTAGGCACCACATCTTTAGTATTGCCGATCAGGCATCCAGTTGCCGTCGCCGAGGAGGTGGCCACCTTAGATCAGCTCGCGGAAGGCAGACTGATCCTTGGCCTTGGGCGCGGCTTTAGCGATGATTTGTTTAAAGTGTTTGCCATCGATCCAAAGCTCAAAAGAACGCTCTTCAAACAATCGCTCTCAACGATGTTAGCCGCCTGGGAAGGCCAACCCCTTTCAGAAGACAGTAACGCACGATTATCCCCAATGCCCTTTCAATCACCGAGCCCCCGACTTTGGATCGCGGCTTTTGGTCCTCTTGCCCTTAAACAAGCAGCGGCATTTGGCTGTCCCTACTTAGCATCGCCCATGGAATCTTTTGAAGCCCTTCAAAGCAACCTGACGCGTTATCGTGCGGCATTAGCCGATTCAGCTCAGCCTGAGCCTAAGGTTGTACCTGTTATGCGTACCGTGTTTGTGACCGAAAGCTTAAGTCTCGCGGAAAAGGTCAAGCAAAATCTCACCGAGGAGATGCGAGGTCGCGCCGAGGCCAACAGCCATGATGAGCCGGCCTTTGTTGTTGGCAGCGCCCAGCATGTCGTCGAAGTGCTGGGACGATACCAAGAAAAGTTAGGGATGAACTACCTAATTGCACGCGGCCGAATTCGAGGCATCAATGAACAGCAGCAGCTGGCTTCGCATGAGGCGCTGTTAAAGCTTTTTCATTAATCTATAATCTTAATCAGCTGTCCTGGTTCTGGTTCACCATTAGGGTAGAGCCCATTGATTACCCGCAATTGATCTTCAGCGTAATTCGTCAAATCCGACAACTCCGCTAGACCCGCCATCGTGGTATCGCGCTCGGCGCGAACAATTTGGACTTTGAGCGGGCGTGCTTTGGCAAAGTCTGCTTTGCTCATTTTAGCGATGCTAAATCCAATTCGAATAAAATCAGCATCGTCAGCAATCTTTTTTAGATCAAACTGCCCAGACCCCTGACCAACAAACGCAATCCCGCGCCGCCGATCAATCGCCACAATTAATCGCACTGGCCTGACGCCAAACATCGATTGGGCACGATCTGCGATAGCGATGTACGCAGGCATGCCATCGATCGTCAAACTGCGTCCTTCCCGAATTTGGTAGCCTAACACCGATTTAGCGAAAGCTTCTGGGGTCACGTCGCGCTTGACTCGACTTGTGCTGAGCTCGAAGGCCGCCTCCCCGGTCTGAGATACAAACTGAACCCCTCGCGGCACCTGATTTTGGCGCCAACCCGGTGGTAGCGCGAGAGTGAGGCCTAACTTAGCGTGATAAAAGCGCTTGCCTCTGACAATACCGGTTTGTCGACTAGGCCCGAAACTTAATCCATTGAGCTGCTGTAAAAACTCATCCGTCCGAATAAACGCATCAAAATCGTTCAATAACGCATCTGAAGCGATGACTGCCTCTCGATAACGCGTGTCATTGTCTGGATGCGAAGACAAAAAGCCATGATAAACCCGAGCTGGGCGCTGCTCGGCTTTCGCTTGCTTAATCTCGACTCGGTCCTTATTTTTTAAAATGTCGATGGTTTTTAGCATTGCCTTTGGGGAATAACCCGCCTGGGCCATATATGCGGCGCCTACCTCGTCAGCCTCCAACTCAAACTCACGACTGTAGCCAGTAATCAAAACACCACCCAATAGCTGTCCCAACTCTGCAACGCCTCGCTGTCCAGTCAGCATCGCAGCGCCCATAGAGAGCGCATTTTGAACCTTGTTTCTCGATTCCCGCTTTATCCCGTGCTTTTCGGTAATGTGTGCGATTTCATGCCCCAAGACCGCCGCAAGCTCCGCTTCCGACCCCAGGTGCAACAGCATGCCGCGGGTTATGTAGACATAACCGCCTGGCAGGGCAAACGCATTAATCATGTCATCGTTGAGTAATGTGAATCGATATTCAAGTTCTGGACGGCTACTGTATTCAGCGAGCCGTTGGCCGACCTTTTCCACGTAGGCTTGCAAACGTTCATCACGATAGATACCAAATTGCGCGACTATTTTCTGGTGCTCTTCCCGACCTTTTTCAATCTCTTTCTCGAGAGACAGGCCCCAGACTACCGTTGGTAGCCAAAGCACGCTGAGCAAGGCCAATGCAGCGATCTGACAGCGGCGTCTTTGAGGCTTGCGTAGATCTAAGCGGCGCAATTCAGGAAGACACACACTATTTACTGAAATTACTGTATTCGAACATTTCATAGCGATCATTATTCAGCCCCTAACCTGAAAATCAACTGAACGAATTGCACTCGATTAACGTTTAATCCTAGACTGACCTTAACTATTGGCTTTTGGATCATCCTCGTGAAGACGCCCCAGTGCTATCGACCAGCGAAAGCTTTGGTTCATCTACTCAGACAATCTATACGCTGCTTGATGGGTTGCAGCGCACTGATAAGTAATGCGCTTGTACTGATAAGTATTGCACTTGTAGAGACTTCGCTGGCGAAGGATTTAGCCAGCAACAGCGAACGCAACCAGCGCGCCACTTTAGCTGTTGAACAGCTGCTTAGCGAGGCGAGCATTGCGCAAGCCAACGAAGATTGGCCTGCGCAAGAGTCACAGCTACTCGAAGCCCAGTCGTTGCTGCACCGCGAATTTGGCGTTGTTACGCCTCGGCAAATTACCATTGTTGACCGCCTAGCAGCCAATCAAGTCGCTAGAGAAAACTACTCAAAGGCTAATCAGCTAGCAGAGTTCAACCACTTCATTCGAAGCCGCAATCAAGATTCAGGCGGCAGCACGGAAGCAGATGCGCTACTGGCAGACTGGTATTTACGTTCAGGTCAGTGGCGCGCCGGTCGAGGTCTGATCAAAACAGTAAATGCCGCGCAGCCGAATGGTCAGGCCTTCGATGTCTCATGGGCGCTGCTTGAACTACAAATGTCGCTCTACAGCCCTATCTGTTGCAATAGCAACGAGGCACTAGAAGTCTTAAGGCAGGCACAATTAACCACGGCAACCGTGGATCAGATGGCCGAGCTGAGCCAAACGGTGGCTGCCATTTTGATTCTTGAACGGCAGCTCGATGACGCTTTGCCAGCCATACAGACTATTCATCCATCCCAAACTGCTCAGGCTCAACTACTGCCTGGGCTTCACGCTTTTAAGTCGTCAGATCGAGATCGGATGGAACGAACCAAGCTCGAAAGCGATCTAAGACTCAGGCGCTATGGCAGCGGTTTCGCCCTCGATAACGAAATACCCGACAACGAGCTCATCGAGTTTAGTGTTGCTCTCAACGATCGTTTTCTACCGATACAAGGACCTAACGGCGCTGAGTTTCACCAGCGAACTCAGCCTTTTGAACGCATAATAGGCTCACCTTTCCGCTACAACCTTGAGCGCCTCAAACTGGTATTGCCAGCAAGGTACAGTCGCCTTGATCGGTTAGAAACTCTAAAGATCGATATGAGTTTTGATGTCAGCGAAGAGGGCCGGGCTCGGAATATTCGGTTTTTAAACGATCAGCCTAGACAGATTCGAAAGCTCATGAGAGATACTTTGCTGGCCGCGCGCTTTATTCCTGCCATGGAAGATGGCACCTTCGTAACCCAAAGCGACTTCTTACTTACCCAGACCTTCAACAATGAACTACTGCTAAATGCTGATGATGCCACCCATCAGCAAGCCAGTGACCGTGCTGTGGATGAGGAGCCGCGCCTTTTATGAAACGTTGGATATATTATTGTCTCGCCGTTGGCTTCGTGGGGTTTTCATTGCAAGCCTCAGGTGTAGAACTACTCATCTTGAATCATCTTTACGACGAACCAGACAACCTGCTTTGGGAAGATGAGATCGATCTCGACCCTCAATCTGGCGATACCAATCTGACTAAACCTCAAGCCCGGACCCTAGCTGAAGATCTGCGTCAAAGTCTCAAGAGCAGATTAGAGGATGATCCTATTGGTTCCGCTATGCAGCTGGCTAACGTGGGTATGTTTAGCACCTATGCTGGCGACCTCACGGCAGGTCAAACCGATTTAGAGTTAGCGCTCAACCAACTTCAGGCGCAGCATCGCCAATACGATCCCGAACTTACTCGAATTATCTCTGCCCTAGGGATCAACGCCTTCCTCCAGGAAAATTTTGAAGTCGCCGAAAACTATTTCCGGCGAAGCCAACACATTCATCATCGTCAAGATGGCCTTTTCACCTCAGGACAGACGGCTAACTTGAACTGGCTAACCCGCACCTACCTTAGCACTGAACGCTATGAAGAAGCCGATACGGCGCAACGTCACGTGCTGCAAATTGCCCAGCGGAGACTCGTTAATGACAGTCCTCAACTTGATGAAGTTAAGCGCGGCGTGGCAATTTATTTGGGTCGCCGAGGTAGCACGATATCGCCCCTTGCCGACGAGATGGCACGCGCCAATCGGCAGCGACTTTTCAGTGAGGCACTCACGCTGATCCAAGAAGTCATCACTAGTATCGAGCAACGACTGGGCAAAGACGTTATGGAGCTCATCCCTGTACTTAAAACGAAAGCAGAAATCCATTTCTGGCGAGGGGGCCACAGCCGTTTTCAAGATGCATCCCTCGAGCGCACCCTTGCTATCATCCAAAATCAGCCTGATCCGGCTGAACACGTCCTTGCCGAAACTTGGCTAGACCTTGCCGACAGTTACATTCTAACGGGTAACCGCGGAGCGCTTGAGGCATATCGGCAGGCTTGGGCCATCACTACCGACATTTTTAACGACAACCTTGAGCAGGCCGACCCAGCAACTGCAGCATCGGCAGTATCCCCACCGCTCATGCTCTCGCCTAAGACCTATTTCCCGCTGATCACAGACTATAAGCCTAAAACCTTGCCGGAGGGTGACCTCCCCGAGTTGTTTGTCGATGTAAGCTTTACTGTTTCAGAATACGGCCAACCCCGTCGGCTGCGTATTGTCGACAGAAATGTACCGACGGACGAGGCACGACTTGCCAGAGCGCTTGTTGCGTCAAGCCGCTACCGTCCTGCGCTTAAAGAGGGCCTCGCCCAACCGTATGACCTCTCTAGACGGGTTACTTTTGTCTCCGAGTCCTTTAACGCCGAATCAGAATCCGCAGTTTCCACCGCGCCGGCGCCCCAAGACGGCCTCTTAGACGCCGACCCCAATCTTAGCGACCCTGATGCCACTTAGCCTTCATCCACCGGTCACGAACGTCCGTAACTGCTCAGCCAGCCCTTTGCATGCAGCATTACCGGGTCTTGCCAAAATGGGGATCGGCAAAACCAATCCTGCTAAATAACTGGTGCCATTGGCATCAGCGCTGATCTGTCCGGACGCGCTTAGATTTTTCAAATCCCAAATCGATGCTTCGTAAGACGCATCCTGCTCCCAATAACTCATGCCAAAACAACCACCGCCGAACGTGCTCACGGCACAGCTCAAGGAGCCGCCCTTATCGATCGTCACGGTATCGCCCTCAATCCACGCTAAATAACGGATATTGGTGCGCTCAATCTGTTCTTTGACGCCGGCTTCGGCAAACAACTGGGCCAAATCACTGGCATTGGTTGGTGCGGTTCTTGGCTCAAACCAAGGATACAGGTCATTCTTAAATTGGGTTTGCGGCACCAGTCGGATAGGATTTCGCCCTTGGCCCAGCGATGTCGCCAAACAATCGGTAAAGCTCACTTCGGTTTCTCGGTCGTTGTAAGTCGCACGTCCTAGAATGACCAGCGCCTCTCCCTGTTCGAGTTCTGAGGTGGTCTGTCGGGATTGTTCCACTCGCGTGGTTGCGCAACTCTGAAGCAGGCAGATCAGACTCAGCAGCACGAAAGACCACTGCAAGCGGCCGTCCAATCGAGTTCCTCGAGTCAACCGTTTCGCCATTAGAGCGCTGCCTTGTTTATACGTGAGATTGTCGCCGATGTTTGATCCTTATCATCCATCCATTGTGCCCCGATGCGATTGCAGCCAGGCAGCTACCCCGGGCAACTTGGGCCATTCCAAAGCAATCCGTGCCCCAGCATCTCGCAATGCTTCAACCGATGCATTGTTAAGCGCCTCGACCGCTTGAAAAGCACCAATATCGCTCTTGCCATACCCAACAAACGTCCAGCTATCCAATACATCACCGGCGTCACTAAAAAGTGTTAATTGATATTTAATCGACGTTGACACGAAATTCAGTCCAGAAAGCTCTGGCATTAAAAATGCGTACTCTTTTAACTCCAATTGGACATAACCCTGAGGACAGCCATCGACAGCGCTACCTAGCCCTTGGCCAGCGAGGTCGCAATTCATCTCGTTGACCCATCTAGCGTCTACAAACAGCTCATTGAGCAGGGCATCAAAAAAACGCGTTTGTAACGTCCCTACTTCGATCTGCCATTGACCGCCACCGCGGGGAAGCTTCTCCGCATGAACATAAGATTTAAAATCTTCTGAGACCAAAACACCAACGACAATCGGCAATTCGGTGACCAGGGGGGTCGGCACCGTGCCGGTAACGGTCACCGACCGGCTGCAGCCAGCCAAGATTACCAGGCATACCATCGCTACCCCAAGACAGCGCCTGGACAGCTTGATTCCGTCAACCACGGCCGAGAAAACGGCTGTCGGGTATTTTTTTATCATAGTAGTCTTTTTTTTAAAGATTCATTGTCGATAAGACTCACCATCTTTTCCCGGCACCATTGCTCATCAGCTTATTGCTTCTTCTTAACGCCAATGTAGACACCACGCTTCAACAAATCAACTCATTACCGCCGTTACCCCTTTCGCGGAGGCGCGCCAGGGAGTCATCCAAAAATACGTCAATCGTCGTAATTCAGGTTAAATTCAGTTTTAATTCATCATACTAATGTCATTATCTTGGAGTCTCACATGCGTCTCGCCATTCTGACATTGATGCTGCTTTGCTTGATTATCGGATGTAGTTCATCAAACACGCGGAGCCCACCCCCGATGCCCCCGAGCACTTCGTCGCCTAGTAGCTCACCCAGCATGCCAAGCCCGTCATCACCTAGTAGCTCACCCAGCATGCCTAGCCCGTCATCGCCCAGCAGTTCACCCAGCAGGCCAAGCCCGTCATCGCCCAGCAGTTCACCCAGCAGCCCAAGCCCGTCATCGCCCAGCAGTGCACCCAGCTTGCCAAGCCCGTCATCGCCCAGCAGTGCACCCAGCAGGCCAAGCCCGTCATCACCCAGCAATGCGCCCAGCAGGCAGAGCCCTGCGCCCTCGGGTGCTCCAACGCCACCTAGCGACGACCAAGCCGCTAAATTGCCGCCGGCGGCCGATGCCGAAAATGGCGATCCCTCAGCTGCGCAAACCGCAGCTGGTGAGGCCCTCGAACAGATTGGCAAAGCCATGTCTGAGGCCGCGAACGAAGCAGCTCAAGCAGACGCGCAAACCCGAGGCGACGAACCTTGGGATCCTCTGATGCCCGACCCCAGCGATTCGAGCAGTTCTGAAGGGCCTTTGATTGACTCAGCGACGATGCAAACCGGATCACAGGAGAGCAATGCCAACGCAGGGGACCAAGCCCAATCACCTAGTGAGACGAACGATCGAGCTGCTACCGGTGATGGGTCTGAAACGACACCCAGTATTGGTCAACCGGACGATTCAAGCTCCGAGGAGGCTAGCGGGCAGACTATGGCAGGACCCTCCCCAACAGCGCTTGAAGAGGCGCTTTTAAATGCTGGCGCGTCTTTACAGGTTGCCGGAGAAGCCCTTAAAGCGGCGGGTGCATTATCCGACGACACCGACGCTCAAACCAATGGAGATACGCAGGGATCGGTCGCCGATAACGTCCAGGATCTAGATGCAGCGCTCAACGATGCAAGCATCGCGATACTTCTGGTCGAGCAAGCCATGATTGAAGCCGAAGCCAGAGGCGATAGTGCTGGCGAGGATATTGGTCAAGCAGCGCGCCTGTTGGTCCTTGCTAACGAAGCTTTGCAAAACGCTACTGCTGCGCTGGGTGAAAATCCTGCTGCAATGCCTGGCGAGATCTTAGTTCTAGGTGGCGCAAACCAAGACGAGGATGACCGTATCGCCGCCATTGACGCGAAACTTGATGCCTCGATCGCAATCTTTGAATCGGACGTTCAGGCTGCGCGCGACGCCGTTGCTGAAACGCTCTCCGGACCCGCTGCGGTCGCCGCCGCAGGCCCGAGCCTCGCAGATTTAGATGAGGGCCTAGGACAAGGTGGGATGCTCAGCGAGCAAGAAGCGGCCGGCAGCGATGACACCGAAGAAAACCTAGAAGACCCAACGATCTCAGGAAACGCCCCATCTGCAACTAACCAGCAACCAGGTGCGGGTGCCATTCCAGATGACATCCCAAGTCCTCAGGGCGATGATATTGTCGCAAAACAACTGCGTGAAGCTGCCACTTTCGAGCAAGACCCAGAGCTTCGTGCCAAACTTTGGGAAGAATACAAGCGCTACAAAGAGGGGTTATAACCTGTGCAGCATCGAAGACCAATCATTGATCTCTTATCAAGGACCAAAATCAGCTTAGCGTTCTGCATGCTGGCATTACTCTCGAGTTGCACCAGCACTGAAGTCATTACCGCCAATTCGACGCCGCCTGTTCAACTTAAAACGGTTCTGACTGACGCTGAACGATTAGATATTGTGGTTACACCCTTTGACCCCAATCTAACGGCGCTAGCAGATGCCAATAATGGCGAGATTCCAGTGTCAGCAGAAGTGCGGAGGGCCGAATCACGATATCTCGCGTTTCACCTGAAAGACACGCTAGAACAAACGGGCAACTGGGGGATTGTTAGGGTAGTCCCAGCCGCTGCAGCTCATCACGCCCTCATCGTCACCGGGAAAATACTAGAATCTGATGGGGAAAAACTGCAGGTCCAGGTCAATGCCAGGGATGCCAGCGGTAAGCTATGGATTGACAAGATCTATGAGGACACGGCGAGTAAATACGGCTATCAATCCCTTAAGGAAGACCCCTTCCAGGACTTGTATAACAATATTGCCAACGACCTGATTAGCCGTTACCAAGCCTATCCTCAGGTTCACATCCGCGATCTTCGGCAAATTACCCAGATAGCTTTTGCGGCAGATCTCGCTCCGACCGCCTTTGACGGTTACTTGCAGACTGACCCACGAGGCAACGTCAGTATCCTAAAGTTACCGGCCGCCAATGATGCTATTTTGACTAGGGTCGAGCGCATCAGGCGACAAGATGATTTGTTAGTAGACACGTTGGATGATTACTATTTTAAATTCTATCGCGACGTCAAACCGTCTTATGATGAATGGCGGTATGCCACCTATGACGAAGCCGTTCGTTTACGGCAGATGAAAAAACAGGCCCGCAATCGCCTTTTCACTGGGGCAGCGCTCATTGCCGGAGGTATTTATGCAGGCTCGCAAAGTGAAACTTGGGCCGCTGATGCCGCCTCAGCCGGCGCCGTTGTCGGTGGTATCACCGCGGTCAAGAGCGGCCTTGATCGTCTGAAACAAACCGAAATCCATGAACAAGCGCTACAAGAACTCACCCAATCTTTAAGCCGCGAAGTCACGCCAAACGTACTTGATATCGAAGGCACCACCATCGAACTTAAAGGCAGCGCAGAACAGCAGTATGGCCAGTGGCGGTCCCTCCTAGAGCAGCTTTATCAAGAAGATAGAGGCCCTCAGACGTCTTCGGCCGATAGTCTCTAACCCAGATGCCAGATCCCATCGACAATGGCACCGAACTTGCCAAACGCTACGTCGTCGTGGGTGCGGTTTCGGGCGAGCCGAGCCTGACGGAACGCTGGCAGGCCCAGCGACTCGATACCGATGATCGGCTGCTGTTAACCCGACTTAGCCTTGGATCTGGGGAACCTATAACCGATCTCGACCGAACAAGTGAACGCCTCAGAAAGCTTGTTCATCCGAATATTCGGCGACACATCGACCTAATTGAAGACGATCAGGGTAGGTTTCTTGTTGACGATCTTACTACCACAGAACGCCTCACTCCCTTTGACGGCTGCCCTTCTGACGAGCAGCTTTCTGTGATTCTCAGCACTTTGGATTACGCTGAGCGCCTGGGCTTTACGCAAAATACGTTTGATTCATCTTGGTTAAGTTCGGATGACCTAGGGACGCTTAAAATCGCTTACACGGGCTGGCCCGAATCTCTGCTCACCGGTCAGCAGGAAACCGCCGATATATCTCCTCAGCGCAAATTTACCCACTGGTTGTTGCAGCAAGTATCTGATGAGCCTTACGTTTCCAGTGCCGCCCTTGCGCTGGTACCTAAACTAACCCCCGCTGCCCAAAGGGTTATCCAGGTCGGCATGACGCAAACCCACATCACCTTTGGTGACTTGCTGCAAAGCATGACTGATATCTCGTTGCAGGCTGAAGCTGCAAACAGCCAACTGACGGCTGCAAGCTTTACCAAGCCTAGCGAAAAATCGGCTGTTCTCGAATCTGAACCAGTGGATCAGCGGACTGAAGATCAGCCTCGGTCTTTGCAACAACCCATAATCGCTGCGGTTCTGGTGCTTATCGGTGGCTTTGTATTTTTCGTCTTACCTGATCTCGCAACTCAATCTCCGATCGACCCTGCCAAAACCTCAGAAGCGCCCGCGACGCCGATTGGCACACCAGCACAGATCAATGCTGGACCCGCGCCCGTAGCAGCCGCTCGCAATAAAATAGCGGGAGAGCAAGCTACAGAACTTGCTGAGACCTTTTTAAGAAAACTGATACACCTGGAGGATTTAGGCATATCCCTATGGGCGCCGGAGACGCTAACGCAACTTAACGATCAGGCCATCGAAGCCGACGAAGCCTTTCGAGCGAATGACAATCTTGCTGCGCTGACACAATATCAGACCCTTTTGGAGGCCGTTATTGCCGTTGAAGCCGAACTCCCCAGCCGCAAAGCCGACTATCGCGAACGAGCCAGCCTGGCGTTAGATCAAGGAGAGACAGACGCTACCATGACACTTTGGGAAATCGTCGCTCGGTTACATCCAGAGGATACAGCGATTCAAAGTACTTGGTCCGAGGTTCAGAATATTCCGGGAATTCTCGCGCTGATGGCCGAGGCCAATTTAGCTCAAGATGCTGGCGAATTATCTTCCGCGAAGGACAAGCTCATCGAGGCCAAAGCGCTTTATCCAACCTGGAAACCCCTATTAGCAAGGCTGAATGCGCTCGATCAAACGATGACTCAGAGAGCCTATCAAAAGGCCATGTCTGCGGGCTTTGCCAACTTAAAGGATTCAAATTTTACGGCAGCGATCAAGGCCTTTAATCAAGCACTAAATCTGAGGCCTTCTGATGCGGCGGCAACCGATGGTCTCGCCCAGGTAATGCAGGCGCAGTCTCAGAATGCCTGGCAGGCGCAATTACAAGTGGCGCGGACGGCCGCAGCAGATGGCCAATGGCAGACCGCGAAAACCGCTTTCGAGACTTTGCTCTCTCAAGCGCCTGGCCTCACAGGCCTGCAAAATGATATTCAACAAATGGCCCAACGACTCACCTTGTCCAGTGAGCTCGCACAATTTTTTGAAAATCCAGCGAAATTGCAAACGGACGCTGCGTTGCAAGCAGCGAAAGCCCTTGCCCTCGATATCAGTCAACTCTCCGCACCGACAGGGGATTTGCAAAAGCAATTGCCCAAATTGACGCGGTTAATCAGGAATGCGCGAAGGCCCCTGCCTTTGACCATTACATCTGATGGTCAAACCCAGGTTACAGTACTGCGCATTGGCGCTGCGGGCGACTTGGGCCAAATCACGACGCAACAATTAACCTTGATCCCTGGGCGCTATATTTTGGTCGGCAGCAGACCAGGTTATCGCGACGTTCGCCAAGAACTGACCTTGAGCGTTGATGAGCCAAACCCATCGATCGCAGTAATCTGCCAGGATAGGATCTGATGAGCGAGCAATCCGACAAGTCAGTGACCCTCGAGGCAACGCCCTTTTCAGCGCCTGACGCCTCGACTCGAACGCCTCAAAAACGACTAAAACCTCGTCACCTAGGTCTGATTGTCGCCAGTCTGTGCCTGGCTATTTTTACTTGGCACCTATTTACCGCTAAAGCAATTTCCGTAACCTTTACGCCCGAAGCAAAGCAGACTCATCTGTCAGGATGGCTAACCTTTGCCTTAGGAGAACGTTACCTCGTGCGCCCTGGCCCCCTTACCGTGACCGCTCAAGCTGAGGGGCACTTCCCGTTGGAGCAGATCGTCACCGTAACATCAGAATCTGATCAGGATTTTGAATTCGTTTTTGACAGACTGCCGGGGCAACTTGAGGTGAACACCGAACCCAAAAATGCCAGCGTTTCGATCGATGGCAAGGTGGTCGGCACGGCGCCAATTGTGATTGAGGACATCAGCGCCGGAAACCACACTTTGACGTTGACGGCGCCGAAATATGTCCCCTTCACTGAGCGAATTAAAATTGAGGGCATGGCACAAACCCAGCGAATCACCAAAGTCCTTGAGCCTGCCTGGGCTTTCGTGTCGGTCTCGAGCCAGCCTTCCGGCGGTCAACTAATGGTGGATGGCACTGCCATCGGCACCCTACCACTGCGCACGGAATTAGAAGAAGGCAAGCGAGAACTTCAAGTTAACTTGGCAGGCTATGAATCAAAAGCTCTGACAATCACCGTCACCAGAAACATCGCGATGGTACTGGAGCCGATCGTCCTTCAACCGGCCAAGGCAATCGTCAACTTAAACTCTGAGCCGGCCGGTGCGCTCGTTGCGAACGACGAAGGCTACCTCGGAACGACACCACTGCGGCACGCCATCTCGCCCAACACACCAACCCGCTTTAATCTTACCAAAGCGGGGTATGAACCCGCCTCGCGCACCATCGCTCTCGATCCGGCCGAATCTGCGAACTTGACCGTGAACCTCCAGCCGCGGCTAGGGGCTATTCAACTACAAATCATGCCGGCGTCAGCGCGGGTTAAGATTGACAATGAAATCTTACCGCTGGGTATTACAGAGGTCTCGCTACCCACAAGGCCCCACCGATTCGAAGTCAGTTTAGAAGGCTACGCAACCGAGGTAAAAACCCTCACACCAGACCCTTTACTTACCCAAACGTTGGCGATTGCACTGCTCACCAAAGACGAGGCAAAAATCCAAGCCATTCCAGAGGTTGTTACTAGTCGCATCGACTATTCCTTGCAAAGAATTTTACCCGCCACGATCGAACTAGGGGCAGACCGTCGCGACCGAGGCGGGCGCAGCAATGAAATACCCAGAACCGTTACGCTCACCGCACCCTATTATTTAGGCGTTACCGAGGTCACTAACGGTCAGTATCAGCAATTTGATAGCAGTCACAATCCGGGCGTACTCGGCCGCATGTTGTTGACCGAAAAGCAACGACCGGTGGTAGGCATCAGCTGGCAACAGGCAATCGAGTTCTGTAATTGGTTGAGCGACTTAGACGGTCTGCCTAGAGCCTACGAGCGAAAAGGCGAACATTTCCAGCTGATATCGCCTAGGACCCATGGCTACCGACTACCCACCGAGGCAGAGTGGGCACGCGCCGGCAGGTACGCAGGCGTTTCAGCAGGGGGTACCGGGCAACTTGATCAGGCCCCCAGATTTCCTTGGGGGGATTCATTGCCTCCATCCGATGCGAGCGTCAATCTTGCTGACAGCAGCGCCACCGGTTTCGCGCCTACGCTCGTGGCAGACTATAGCGATGGCTTTAGAGGACCATCCCCGGTCGCACACTTTAGCGCCAATCAGTTAGGTATCTATGATCTTGCTGGCAACGTCTCAGAATGGATGCACGATCGCTACAGCACGGCAAGATCGCCAGCTACCGCCATCGATTGGATGGGGCCAGACACGGGCAGCGTTTATGTCATCCGAGGGTCGAGTTTTTTGTCGGGAAGCTACAGCGAGCTGCGCTGGGCCTATCGCGATTCCGGCAGTGACGGTCGACAGGATCTCGGCTTTCGCCTAGCACGGGACATAGCCCCCGAGAACAGGCCGTAATGGCGCGTACCGGTAGGTCTGCTACCATATGACTTAAATATCGTTCTAGTGAATTGATGGAAACCTATGATTGATCGATCGAGTGGTTTACTCACAACCTTAGCTTTTTTGATCGCATTGCAGGCATCAACCGCCTGGAGCGCCGAGTCGACCATTGAGGCCGCTCAAACCGATCCAGAGGCAAGCAAAGACATTCGGTTGCCTGCTACAGCCGCTGCGGACGCCGGCGATTCCATTGCAAAGAATCCAACTACTGATACGCCCAGGGTTATCCCTGAAACACAGGCCATCAATCAGCGAAACATCGGGACTGCGCTAGAATCATTTGAACCGAGTGAAGCCATTAGTGCCGATAATCCGGTTGCATTCCCTGTCAATATTTAGCCTAAGGTGGCCGCATGAAAAAACTACCTACTGACTTTTTATATCAACTTGGCTCACTGTTCGTCGCAATATTGTTCGTGCATGCGATTTATGTCGCCGTCATTCGACCCAATGCAAATGCCGTGTTGGCCGAGCAAGCAGAGCAAATCAATGCCAATGCCAGCTACGTGCCCGAGCGTAATATCTTTGTGATCGTGCGCGATTTAGAGCAAGAAGCCTGCTTTATTTTGATGTTGTGGGCCATGGCGCTGATGGGTGCAAAAGCCCGGGATAACTTTCGAGAGCGGGCCGTCTTTGAGCTCGATCTGCTACCGACCCAACAGTCCAATAGTATTTTGCCGCAAGATACCAGAGACTACGCGCGACCGATCGAGGCCTTAAGCCCGGAGGACCAAAAGCGACTGTTACCGCGAGCTTTGCTTACAGCGCTACATCGGTTCCGAGCTACTGCAAACATCCAAGATGTTGCTAGCACCGTTCGGGCAACCTGTGAAAGTGAAAGTGAACACCTCGACTCTGAGCTCTCGATGATTCGATATATCGCTTGGGCAATCCCTTCTATCGGTTTTCTAGGGACGGTTAGAGGTATCGGTCAAGCGCTCGGACAAGCCCATCAAGCCGCCCAGGGTGATATTGCCGGTGTCACCCAAAGTCTCGGGGTCGCCTTCAATTCGACCTTTGTTGCCCTGCTGATCAGTATTGTGATCATGTTCTTAATGCACCAGCTTCAACTCGCCCAAGAACGCACCACCCAGGATGCCGAGCAATATTGTGACAACCGCTTGATTCGATATCTTCAGGTATAAACTGTGAATCTGACCCTAATCGAAATCAATGATTTGGCATTGCGCTGGCAATCTGAAGACCTAATCCACGAGACGCCTGCCTGGGCGCTCATAGACGAGCCACTTGCCCTCGGCCAAGAGGCACTGCAACAAGCACGCTTACAGCCGAGAAAAATAAATAATCAGTTCTGGCAACAACTGAGTACCGATGCGATGCCCGGTGCCACCCAAGACATAAGGCATCATGCTGACCTCGCTTTTCGTCAACTTTGTGGCATTCACCAGCAAGCCCAAAGCGAGGCCTATGTGTTTTGTATGCCCGCTCATTATGAGCGACCACAACTTAGCCTGCTGTTGGGACTTGCCGAAGCGGCGTCGATGACTGTTAAAGCTCTGGTGGACCCAGGGGTACTACTTACTCGACTCGCCGATACAGCAGCGCCTCTAGCGCTGTATTTAGATTGCAGTCTGCACGGGGTCTCTCTCACCGCAGTCAGTAACCTCTCCCAAATCTCTAGAGAAAAAGCATTGCTCGTGCATCCCAAAGGCGTGCTTTCGGTAGTAGACCGTCTGGCCAATCAAGCGGCTAAAAAACTGATTCAGAGCCAGCGGTTTGATCCACTTCATCACGCCGCAACAGAGCAACAATTATTCAGTCAACTCTTTGGGTCCTTGAATGATCATAGCTGTCTGGGTTCTAAGCCGATCCAGCTGCAATACGACGCCATCGCCTATGATCTTGCGCTATCAGACAATGAGCAACGCGCGGCAACCATTGATGTCCTGCCTGATATCGTCCGGCACATTCAATCAGAGACCACCAGTACCGCTGAGCTAATGATCAGTCACCGAGCCGCGATGTTACCCGGGTTACTCGATGCCGTGTCTTTAATTCCTAGTATTAAGGTCACAACCCTTGCTAGCGAGACCCTCTTTAAGGCCTTTGATGCCGCGGGGGACATCCTTGCGGGTCGCCAGGATAACAACCAGCTGATCTATCAGATGCCCAGCCCTGCATCACAAAGCCTCCAAAACAGCGACGCGCACGATGACCACTATCGGATCACGCATATTTTGTATCGCGGGGTCGCGACGGCGGTAGAGGCTTACCGAACAGACCCGAGTGCTCAATTGACCCTTGAACAAGATGCCAACGGGCATTGGAACCTTGTGCCCGGCAGCACGCCGGTAGCCTTAAATCAAAAAACGCTATCCCAAAGGCAATCACTTAGCATTGGCGACCGTGTAACCTTTGGAGATCGTTCGTTTGAATTCATTCAGGTGCGGTAGCGATCGTGGCTAAGCGCCGTGACAGCAATATTTTTAGTCTATCCTTTCTTGACATCATGTCCTGCGGTTTTGGCGCGGTGATTTTAATTTATATCACCATCAATCATGGGAGTGTGACCGAGGGCGTGCAAATCACACCAGAATCTATGGCTGAAGTGCGCGCTGTAGAGGCTGCCATCGAATCAGAAAAACTGAATCACGTTGAACTCAACAATACCCTAGCACTGACTGAAACTGACATCATTACCAGCCAAGCGCGTATTCAGGAAATTCTTGCAGAGATCAATGCGATTACCGAGGCCCAAAGCAAAATAGAGAGCAGCCAATCCGTTGACGAAGATGCAATCGCACAGCTGAAAATAGAGTTACAAAGTCTTGTCGATGAAACCGCAGCGCTCGAGGCCAGCATCGACGCCACAGAGGGCAATGCGCTGCGAAACATCGCTGGTCAGGGTGACCGCCAGTATTTAACTGGGCTTAATATGGGCGGAGAGCATATTTTAATTCTGCTTGATAGCTCCGCCAGCATGTTAGATGAGACCATTGTCAATATTATCAGGCGACGCAATCTTGATGAAACAAGCCAACGTCAGTCTGCTAAGTGGCAGCGGAGTCTCCGCATCGTCGAATGGATCGCAGCAAATATGCCAGCCAACGCCAACTTCCAGATCATTCAGTTTTCAACCCGAGCAGAGGCCGCCGACTCGGCAACGAATAACCGTTGGTTAGCCGCCAAAGATGACACAGCGCTCGACCAAAGTCTTAGCGCCTTACAAGCTACCACCCCAAAAGGCGGGAGCAGCCTGCATGCGGCTTTTCTCGCACTCAACCAGCTGTCGCCAGCACCTGACAACGTTTTTCTTATTACCGATGGTCTACCAACCCAGGGTGACCAACCACCCAATCGAAATCTGATCACCGCTAGGGACCGTCAAAAGCTGTTTCGGGAGGCCGTCGATCTGATGCCTCTTGAAATCCCGATTAACGTGATCTTAATGCCGATGGAAGGCGACCCGATGGCAAGCCCATCGTTCTGGCAGTTAGCCCAAATTACTGGGGGCGCTTTTTTATCCCCTGCAAAGGATTGGCCATGAAGCGACGCAGTCGCGAAGTTGAAGGGATGAGTCTGTCTTTCTTAGATGTGATTAGCTGTGGTTTTGGCGCGCTTATCTTATTGTTAGTGCTCACCAAAGTTTTTGACCCAGTGGTCTTTGATCGAACTATTGAAGACTTAGATGGCTATTTACAAAAACTCGAGCAGACGCTCATGACCTTAAAGGGCGAGACTCAAAGCCTGAATCGAGAACTGGTGAGGCGCAAGGATCTGCAGAGCGACAATGAGACGCAGCTGACCGAGATTCAAAAAGAACTCGCTGCGCTTGAGGATGCCCTCAATGATTCAACCTTGGACAATGCCTCTCAAGCGGCGATCAAGCGCCAGCTTGCGCTGGCGAAACAAAGGTTAACTGAGGAAATGCAGGCCTTACTCAAAGGCTACCAAAAATCCTTAGACGAAACGGTCATTGGCGGTATCCCTGTCGATAGCGAATATGTCATCTTTATCATCGATACCTCGGGCAGCATGTTTAGCTATGCCTGGCCATTGGTCGTCCAGAAGCTGTCGGAAACCCTTGAGGTCTATCCTAACCTTAAGGGTATTCAAGTCATGAACGACATGGGCCAATACATGTTTGCCCAATATGCTGGGCAATGGATTCCCGATACGCCGGCCAGGCGTCGAGCTATTTTGGAACGATTACGCGACTGGAATGTGTTCAGCAATTCAAGTCCGGTTGAAGGTATTACCAAAGCCATCTCAACCTTTTATCGGCCAGGCCGAAAAATTTCGCTTTATGTTTTTGGCGATGAGTTTACCGGACGCTCAATCCAGCAAGTTATTGACTCGGTGGATCGGATCAATCGTCGGGATGAGAACGGTAAGCGGCTGGTCCGGATTCATGGGGTCGGCTTCCCGGTGCAATTTGCGAATCCGCCGGAGTATCAAGATACCGGCATCAAATTTGCGATTTTAATGCGTACTTTATGTGCCGAACATGACGGCACTTTTGTTGCCTTAAATCGTTTTCGCTAGCGCTCGGGCGGGTCCTTTTCTTCAGCCCGGGCCGAGGCATTGGCAGCAAGATTGGCTTCTAATTGCTCGAGCATCTGCTTTACCTCTTGAATTTCATCATGAAGATTTCGTAGCGAGGATCGCTCAGGATTGTCGGTGTCGGCTTTGGCCTGTTCTTCTTCCAGCACATTGACCACAATCCCGATGACCATATTCAAAAAAGCAAACGTGGTTAGAAAGATAAAGCTAAGATAAAAGGCCCAACTGAGGGGGTAGATTTCCATCGTTTCATACATGACATCCGTCCAATCCTCGAAAGTCATCACACGAAATAAGGTCAGCATAGCCAACGCGATATTGCCCCAAAGTGCTGGGTTAATTGTCTCGAAAAACAAAGACCCAACCGCTGCATAAATATAGAAAATAATAAAAATTAAGGCGGCGACGTATCCAAGTCTGGGTAATGCCTGAATCAAAGAATTGAGTAAGATTCTGAGCTCTGGAATGATGCTGATCATTCTGAGCACCCTAAACACTCGAATCAGTCTTGCGACCAGCACCATATCAGTGTCTTCAATTGGGATGAGGCTGACAGCAACAATGATCGAATCAAACCAATTCCAACCGCTTTTAAAGAAATCACGTTTGTGCGTCTCGCCCAGGAAACGCACCATTAGCTCAACCACAAAAATAACCGTTATCAACACATCGAGCACGTCAACCAGTTGTACTACCCAGGCCGGCACAGCATATGTCTTCACACCAACTAACAGTGCCGATGCGATAATGACGATGATGATGAAGGCATCAAACAGCTTATGATGCCGCACTCGGTACAGGGTCGATTGCCAAGTCTTGGGGGGTAATTCACTCATAGATTTCTCAACTGTTGGCCTCAGGGCGCTGTGGCTTACTAGAGACAAAACGAAACGCTCGACCGGACCGAGCCCTTGTCCTTGGATTTTCAGAAGGTGTGTAGTCGAAACTCATTTACAGCTTAATATCGAATACGCACCCGATACTGCACTTCACGCGAACCTTCCGGTTCGAGCTCAAAACTGATTATAAGACTCTGATTCTGCTTTTCCGAGACTTCCTCGGAGCGCTCTAGAAGCGAAAAATCTCCTGGCAGGTTCTCGATCAATTCAACAGCTGCCTTGTCTCTGCCAGCGTTCGAAAATTTTAATTTCATACCGATTTCTTGGATCCGATCACTCACGACTCGAAAATGTTCAACTTCACGAACCAGTCGAACATCAAAACTCGAACCCAATGAGACTTCGAAGTCTTTGTTTGGTGGCGTTTGCGATAGCTGAGTTTCTCCTAAGTAAGACCTTACAGCTGAGCCTTCTAACTGGAACACCCGCACATTACCTGCGGCGATCGGTCCTGCCTCTGGCACCCCATTAACTACCTTGGGATTGGCAATTGGTGACACCCTTAGCATTGTAGTCAACGCTTGTGGCTGCTTTGTGCCAATCTGATTGCCTCGTACCTGTGTCTGTCCGCCAAGGACGATCCTGGCCGGCATTTCCCACGCAGCTCCCAGAGGCATTCTCACCCGATCAAAAGGCTTTAAATCAAGAGAACCTACCTGCCAGCGATACTGTAGCCCAGCCTTTGAACCCTGAGGGCTTGCCTGATCCATAGCAAAGGTAGCAGCTGAGCGCCCCAGTTCTCGATAAGGTAGTTCTGGTGGTCGAGCGCTGATTTGTCCAGCGACAAGACTCACCTGCTGGGCAGACACAGCTAGAGCCGAATCGTTAACAAGCATCGCCCAAGGTTGAATGACAACTTGCTTCTCACCTGGTTGATAGGTCATCTCATAATCAGCAGACCACCGAATCCCAGGATTAAAGTAGGCAACCTCAGCTTCAAATTTGCCGGAGCCGGTCACCGATAGATCAAGCAGAGGCAGCGTACCAAAGCCAAGATCCGGCAATAACAGCTGATCTAGGGCCACTTGTTGTAACCCTTGCTCGGTCGCTACGACCAAAGGCGATAGACTCCGGATCACGCCCTGGGTATTCGCCGCGGCCTTGGATTCAGATCGTATCCAAACGGACCGGCCTAAGTATCTGTTCAGAAATGCAGCCTCACCCACCCTTGGAATCAGCGCCATTTGGCTTAATGCAAATCCTGGTTTTGGCCGCACATAGATACCATCTAGCGATGCCGTTTCAGGCATGACCACATGGATTTCCGCCGCCTCAGTGACGCCCATTTTTATCGCTTGCCCGCTCATCAAGGCGGTATTTTCATAGAGGGTCATTTTTAGGTCGACTAACGGGACAATCGCTGCTGAATGAGCGGTCGCAGCCCCTAAAACACTGCTCACACCTAGCACAAAGATCCAAATAACCCGATCAAAGCCGCGCTTTGGGAAATGAAGGATTAGAGAAAATTTTTTCGACATACGGGTCTCTTACATTGCACCGGTTTGTTCAAGTATAGAGGCCAACCGCAATGAAACAAATCGAGTACTAAAAACTGATTCGGCCCAAATAGGTTTGGCAAAATTCACACGCTTAGGTAAGCTGCCGCTCTGAACTTTTTGCTTACTACGGCACACCCCTTAAGCACTCAATCGGATGCTCTATGACCCAAACCACCTTCCGTCAAGCCTTCGGGCTTAAAATTTTAAATGCTGCCCACCCAAAAATTCGCAGCCTCAAAGCCAAAGGCTTTCAAGCTGAAATTCATGGCAATAAATTTTGGAACTCTAGCTTTCTTGTAATGGATTATCTTAAACGCCATCCCATCCCAAAGGGCAGCAAAGTCCTAGAGATTGGTTGTGGCTGGGGTTTACTCGGGCTGTTTTGCGCCAAGCATTTCGACGCCCGTGTCACAGGTATTGATGCCGATGCCAACGTTGCCGCCTACCTCGAACTTCATGCCGACCTCAACCGGCTGGCTATGGGCTTTGAGAAAAAAAGTTTCCAGCAGTTAACCACAGCTTATCTCAGTCAGTTTGATTTAATCATTGGTGCTGACATTTGTTTTTGGGACGACCTTGGCGATCAGCTCTTCAATCTTATCAAACGCGCTCAACGCGGTGGCGTCTCCCAAATTGTTATCGCAGACCCCTGTAGGGGCCCTTTCGATACATTAGCCACCCGCACTGAGCAGGCCTTTCCCTACGCCGAGAGAGTCGCGGCAGGGATTCGACGGCCTGCACGAGCGACTGGCGAATTACTCATCGTTAAACAACCTCGCTGAACACGTGCTCGTAGCCAGGAGCCGATTGCATCCCCAGAACAATTTCAGAGTCTGAACTATGTACGATCGCAGCGTCTTAGTGGGCGGCTATTTTGCCCTGGCTGCTTATAGCATTTGGGGCTTCGCGCCGCTCTACTTCAAAACCGTTGCTCACGTAGCGCCCCTTGAGATTATCGCCCATCGCGTCGTGTGGTCGGTGCTATTGCTGCTGGCCGTGCTAAGCGTTACCCGCCAACTCAATCAACTTAAAGTGCCGATTAAAACCCTAGGCATGCTCTTTTTAAGTGCAACTTTTCTCGCGTGTAACTGGCTTATTTTCGTTTATGCAATCTTGGAGAATAAAGTGGTCGATACCTCTCTCGGCTACTTCATTAACCCGTTAGTCAGCGTTTTATTGGGCATTTGTTTTTTAGGCGAACGCCTTAGACCTCTGCAGTGGCTGGCCATCATACTGGCGACCTTTGGAATCCTAATCCAGCTAGTGTTTTTGGGGCGCATACCGTTAATTTCTTTGGCACTGGCTTTCAGTTTTGGCTTTTATGGCCTAATTCGGAAAAACCTGAATCTACCTTCTGTTTCTGGATTGGCACTTGAGACCCTCCTTGTGCTGCCCTTTGCGATGGCGTTTTTAGGCTGGCAGCAACAAGAACAACAATTGGCCTTTGCCAACCTGAACTTAAGCACCGATCTTCTGCTGATGCTTGGCGGCGTGATTACCTCACTACCGCTGTTATTTTTTGCAGCGGCTGTGACCCGATTGAGCTTAACAACGGTTGGCGTCTTCCAATACCTTGCCCCCAGCCTCAGCTTATTGCTGGCGGTGTTTTACTTTGATGAACCTTTTACGTTGACCCAGCTTGTCAGCTTTGGCTTTGTTTGGCTCGCCATTGCACTGTTCACCACTGAATCAATCCGCTTTCATCAAAAACAGTTTGCTATTCAGAAAGCCAAACCTACGTCTAACCCTCAATGAGGCAGCCTATGACCGTGTACCGTCTTGATCATGACCTTTATTTCGACCCTCAAGGGCCGCAAAAAACGGCTCCCCATCAATGGCAGCAAACCGTACAAATTTCAGAGGGATGGCAAGTTATTGTTGGCCCTAATGGCGGTTACATCGGGGCACTCTTACTCAAAGGCATCGAACAAATCGCCGACACGGTGCAGCAAAGCGTACGTTCGATCACCCTGCACTTTGTAAGTCCGTCCGTTCCAGGCCAGGCTCAGCTTCTACTGCGATGCATTAAAGCTGGCAGGAGTACCAGTTTGTTTCACGCCGAATTAACCCAAAATATGCGAACCATCGCTACCGCTAACGTGCAATTGGGTGCTAAGCGCCTCGAGGCGCATTTCAACGACCTGGTCATGCCCCAGATCGGACCGCCTGAAACTTTCACTGCTATGAATTGGCAGCAATCAGACTCGAAATTTACCGTGCCTTTTCGACAGCATTACGATCAAAGGGTCGCCATCGGACCGTTCCCCGGCGAAAAAGACGGTTCCGGGCGAATCGGAGGCTGGATGCGCTTTAAAGATTGTAGACCCCTAGATTCGGTTGGTCTTCTTGCCATGAGTGATGCCTGGTACCCGAGCGTAATATCCAGACATCTGGATGACGAGGTGCATGTACCCACATTGGACCACACGGTGCATTTTATGGTGAGCGACTTCAGCCATTTTTCACCGGACGCGTTCGTCCTATTTGAGTTTGCCACCGAAATGGCCGCCGATGGCTATCTCATTGAAAATGGCGTGATGTATTCAGAATCAGGCGAGCTCCTCGCCATTTCGCGTCAAATGGCCGCCATGGTTCTTTTTTGATGCCTATTCCCTTGCATCGATTACCGCTTTAATACGCTGGTGTTCAAGGGCATCCAACGTAAATTTTGAAAACAAAACAGTCCCAATGGTGTAACAGATCAGCGGCGACAGCCCATACAGCGTCACAATTGCAATCTGAACGGTAAACGTTTGCTCGACGTTAGGCATAAAACCGCTTAACTCTAAGACCCAACCCGTTATCAGAATCATGACTCCGGTAGCGCTCTTTTGAACAAAATTGAATGCTGCAAAATACGAACCCTCCTTTCTCTCACCGGTTTTAAACTCATCGTAATCGATGATATCGCTTTGAACCGAGGGCGCTATCGTGCCTCCGCAGCCAGCAGAAAGGCCTGCAAAAAATGCCAACACAAATATGACTAAGGTTCGATCCTCTATCGCGTCTAAGAACGGCAACACAAACATGCCCCCGAAAGACAAGCCCGTTAACATCATCGAGAACATCCACAACCGAATCTTGCCGACGCGTCTAGATAAAGGAATCCAAAGCGGCACTGACAGGCTTGAAGGTATCATGTAGGTAAGAATGATCAGCGGCGCAAGACTTGGCGTACCCACCACGTACTGACAGACATACAAGGTTAGAAGCGCGATCACAGCGCTGCCAATATTTTCGATAAAGGTCACAACGATCACCAGCCGTGCGTGGGGGTTGCCCCAGACATCTTTAAAAGCACCAAAAGGCGTTTGCCCCACTCGGCCTTGATAATCTGGACGTTCCTTGAGCTTAACCACCGCCACCGCGATCAACAGTGCCGTCACAATGCCCGCCAAAGCGCTCAGTTCAAACGCGGTATCGCGGACCTGCGCCTCACTGACTTGTTCTGCATTAATCAGTAATTGCATGCTAATCAAAGCAATAATCGAACCCACTGTATAAGCGGCATGCCGGAAGCCATAGAGCCGGCTTCGCTCATGGTAATCGCTGCTGAGTTCCGGGCCCATGGACAGATGCGGCACCATAAAAAGGGTCATCGCCGAATAAAACCCGATGACACCGACGGCCATCCAAACTACGAGCCCTGCTCCGGTCAGCGACGCGGGCGGCGAAAACACCATGACAAACATGGCCGCAATCGGCAGCATGCTCAACAGCAGCCAGCTCCGTCTGCGCCCTAACGAGGATTGGGTTTTATCGCTGTAGTAGCCTACTAGGGGATCTGAAATCGCATCCCAAACCCGAGACACGCCAAAGATGGTGCCCATAATCGCCGGCGAGATGAGCAATACATCCGTTGAGAACTTCATAATATAAAGTCCAATCAGCAGATACATGTAGCCCACACCAACTGTTGGTGCCGAGTAGGCAGCAATTTTTAACCAGCCGAGCCGATCGCCATAGGCGCCTAGTTTGGTGCTTTGATTCAAAATAACCCCTTTAGATTGTTCGCACTCTGGCAGTATTCCTACCGGCTTTCAAGACGTTTGATGCTATGACTTTGAGCCTAAATTCGCTATTCTCTGTCACCCACGAACAGACCCGCTGATATTTTGAGCCCGTTGCGGTTTCGGCTCGAGCAAACTGACATTGCTGGCGCTCTAGAACTTTAGCGCCTCTGCCACTGATTATCGGCGTTCTGAGCATCTTTCAATGCAGGAGTAACTGATCCATGACCATGTCAAAAACCCCATTACTGATGTCACGTATTCTCGGTCGCGGCGCCCAACTCGACCCAAATGAAGAAGTCGTCACACTCATGGCTGACGGTACCCATCGGCAAACACTTAAAGCCACCTGGGACCGAGCCAACCAATTGGCCGGCGCCCTTTGCGAGCTGGGGATCAAAGAAGGCGACCGGGTCGCAAGCTTCATGTGGAATAACTATCGCCACCTAGAGTTGTATCAAGCAGTACCTTCTATGGGCGCAGTACTGCATACGCTGAATATTCGGCTAGGGCCTGCGGATCTTGAATACATCATCAACCATGCTGAAGATCGCGTCATTTTTGCTGACGAAGATTTACTGCCGCTGCTCGAACCGCTGCTAGATAAAATGCCAACGGTTGAGAAGATTATTATTTGCCGACATGGCGAGGGCGGCGACACCGCTTTTGCAAACACCCAAGACTACGAGTCTTTTATCGAGGGTCAATCTACCGAATTTCCATGGCCCGTCATCGACGAACATGCACCCATGGGGCTGTGTTACACCTCTGGCACAACCGGTAAGCCCAAAGGGGTTATGTATACCAATCGTTCCACCTATTTGCACACTATGAATCAAGCGATGACGGATTCGATGAACCTTTCTGCATTAGACGCAGTCTGCGGCATTGTGCCCATGTTTCATGCTATGGGCTGGGGTGTGCCTTTTACGGCATCAATGCTAGGTTGCAAACAGGTGATGCCGCACCGCTTTATGGACCCAGCAAGATTGTTACAGTTGATGAGCGATGAAGAGGTCACCTTGTCAGCTGGCGTGCCTACCATCTGGCAAGGCGTCAAAACGGTACTTGAAAACAATCCTGGTAAATATGATATCAAGTCTCTGAGCAGACTCACGTGTGGCGGTTCAGCACCACCTGTGTCAATGATGCGATGGTACTGGCAAGAGCATGGCATCGAGATGATACAAGGCTGGGGCATGACCGAAACCAATCCCCTCGGCACCCTATCAAGAAAAGTCGCAAAACGATCTCATCTCACGCTCAGCGAAGACCAGCAATTTGACAACATTGCCAAAGCTGGACTGGCAAGTCCGGGACTGGAGATCGAGATCTTTGACGAGAACTGGCAAGCTTTACCCCATGATGGTGAATCGGTAGGTGAGTTACTGATTAGAGGTCCGTGGATCTGTTCAGAATATTACAACGATCCACAACCTGAAAAGTTCCATGAAGACTGGTTGGTCACTGGCGATGTTGCCAAAATTGACAGTGAGCAATATCTCATCATCGCAGATCGCTCGAAAGACCTTATTAAGTCCGGCGGTGAATGGATCTCATCAGTTGATCTTGAGAATCACATCGTCGCGCTTGAGGGCGTTCTGCAGGCTGCTGTCGTCGCCCAACCTCACCCAAAATGGGATGAGCGACCCGTGGCCTTAGTGATTCTCGTAGAAGGCGCCAACGTCACCAAGGATCTGATTTTAGAGCATTGCTCAGCAATCTTTGCTAAGTGGCAGCTCCCAGATGACGTTATATTCGTCAATCAAATTCCACTGACCTCAACCGGCAAAATCGACAAAAAGATTATTCGTGGCGATTTAGAGGCTGAGGGCTATCAATTACCGGACCTCAGAGCGAGCTAGCACTCACCCAATTTTGATCTGGCAAAGCACTCACTAGGGTCGTTTGGTGCTCGCTGAGGGGGCTATTGCCCTTTGGTTTTAACTGCAAAGAATTTAAGGAACTTTCATGACGAGCGAGCGCCACGTTGTTGGCCACATCAGCGAAGTCCCCGAAGGAGGACAACTGAAGGTAGATCTGGCAGGTCGAGAAATCCTTGTATGTCAGCTCGAAGGCGCCTACTACGCAATTGACTACTACTGCAGCCACGATTATCTCGGTCTAGAGGGCGGCACCTTAGAAAACGGTTGTATTACCTGCCCTTACCATGGTGCGGAATTCTGCCTAAAAACTGGAGAAGCTTTAGCATCGCCTGCTTGGGAACCGATTGCAGTTTACCCCGTTGCGCTCGAAAACGATTTGATCACTCTAGAAATCCCCTCGACAACATGACTACCGCGCTGGCGCAGGCGTTGCACGATAAGCTCGTCCTCGAACGCATAGATTTGGATATTTTCAGAGCGGAAAATGAGGCCACCCTCGGGCCAAGACTGTTTGGCGGCCAAGTTTTAGCGCAAGCGCTATCAGCGGCGCAAGAAACTATCAGCGACAGGCCCTGCCATTCGTTACACGGTTATTTCTTGCGTCCGGGCAAAGTCGACCGGCCGGTGGTATTCCAAGTAGAGCGCATTCGCGATGGCAAGAGTTTCAGCACCCGCCGCATTATCGGTGTCCAAGCGGGTGAAGCGATTTTTAGCATGGATGCATCCTTCCAACAGTCTGAATCCGGACTCACGCACCAGATGGCGATCGATGACTTTCCCGAACCGGAGTCTCTTGAGGATGACCGATTGGTCGCTATGCGGATGACCAATCTCGGGCCTAGGGGCGAATGGATGACGAGAGACCGACCCTTCGAACTGCGCTCGGTAATCGCGATCGATCAGCCAGTCAAAGCTAGAACCAGTCAAGCGGTGTGGATTAAATTTTTAGCGCCGGTACAGGAACTGACGAAACACCAGCAATTGCTTGCTTACGCCTCTGATATGGGGCTTGTTAGTACCGCTGCACTCCCTCATCGGGAGGCAATCGACCGAACGCAATTGCAAATGGCCAGCCTCGATCACAGCCTTTGGTTCCACCAGGATTTTTCTGTGTCAGACTGGTTACTATATGTGAAGGAAACTCCGGTAAGCTTTGGTAATCGAGGGCTCAATCGAGGAGGGTTTTTCGATCGAGCCGGCAACAGAGTCGCCTCGGTGATCCAGGAAGGCTTAATGCGATTGACTCAGTAGATCTCGGTAGCGTTTTAACTTGCGCTTAGACATCTCATTAAGGCTTATTCGAATCCTTTCAGCAGAACTCAACTTAAGTGGTTGAAGTTTAAACGTCGCATTCATTGCAACGCACCAAATTCAGCGTGGGCGCGATCTTGGTTTGAAGTGGGAGCGACCTACCGCCTTTACCTTTTTTAAAGCAGCAGCCCCTTGCGCGCTAGGCGAGGACAAACGTTTGACCCTGCCCTGAAAGAGGCCCCTAGACGAAACCCTTTGAACGCGAGTTTCAGGGCAAGTATTCCTGGTCAAGTATGTTCTGCTGCGCTGCATCCAAGGCTTCGACGAGCGCAATATGGGACGTTACAAATGCTTCCATATCTGGATAGGTCGCGACGACCTCACCATCCCAATAGACTAAAACTTGGGTTTTCTCTTTATTCCAAAAAATACCCGTGCGCATCCATTCACCTCTCTTCGCCGACAATATCCTACCAGAGACGAGAATCCAGGGGATCTAAGCGCCCTGCAAAGGCGGCAGTTGCAAAATGCCTGAGCCTATGCCTTGATTCAAACCTGACCCATTCACACCACAGGTAACCTTATGAAAATTGGCTTAATGGCAGCTGTCACCGATTCTCCCGATAGCACTCTCGACCATATCATCGAGGATGCAAAGCGCGCAGAGACAGAAGGATTTGCGTCTTTATGGATGGCCAATATCTTTGGCCTTGATGCAATCTCGACTCTGGCTCTGATTGGTCGAGAGACCAAGACCTTGAAACTTGGCACGGCGGTAACCCCGACATACCCGCGTCATCCTACCGCGCTCGCCCAACAAGCCCTAACCACAGCCGCAGCCAGCAACAATCGCTTTAATCTCGGTATTGGATTATCGCACCAGGTCGTCATCGAGAACATGTTTGGCTTTTCCTACGACAAACCTGCAAAGCACATGAGAGAGTATTTGTCAGTCCTACTACCCTTACTGGATGGGCAGACCGCGCAGTTTTCTGGGGACCTTTACAACGTCAATGGTGTGAAAATCAGCGTTCCTGGCGACCCAAAAGTACCCACTTTAGTCGCGGCGCTCGGTCCTGTCATGCTCAAGCTAGCCGGCGAGATGGCTGACGGCACCATTACTTGGATGACCGGTGAAAAGACCCTCGAAACGCACATTATTCCAAAAATTAATGCCGGCGCTGACGCCGCGGGCAGACCAACACCAAGCATCGTTGCAGGCTTTCCTATATTGATCACCAGAGATGCGGAGGCGGCCCGAAGTCGAATCGATCAGACCCTTGCAATTTATGGGCAGCTCCCGTCCTATCGTGCCATGCTCGACAAAGAGGGCTTGGCTGGCCCCGGAGACCTTGCCTTAGTCGGCGATGAGCAGGAAGTCAGGCATCGCCTCAATCGCCTGCGAGACATCGGCGTCACAGATTTCACAGCAGCAATAGCCGCTGAGGATAGTGAAGGATTAGCCCGTACCCGAGCCTTTCTCGCCAGCGAATGCTAAGCCTCAAATTGCGGGACAACTTCATGGATCAAACGCTCGGTTTGATCCATCAAATCTTTGGTGCCATCCGCGATCGGTATGAGCACAAATTTTGAGCAACCTGCAGCGATGTAGGCACGGACACGATTGGCTATTGTCGTTGCATCTCCAATCGCTAAATAGTCGTTAGGGTCTTGTTTTAGTCGCTCGGAGATGCCTCGCATCGATTGCTGCGCCACTGGTTCATCGGTGTTGCCAAAACGGAAAGAAAACGTAGCGCCGTAATGATCGGCATCGATCGAGCGGCCATACTTTGGAAGCGCTGCCTGAATGCCGCGAATCACCTCACCCGTACGGGCTGGGGTATCGATACCGGCAAGCCATCCCGTTCCGATTCGAGCCGTGCGTTCGATGGCTTGTTTTGAGGTGCCACCGATCCAAAGTGGAATGGATGAATTTGCAGGTTTAGGCGAGATGCAGGCGCCCTCATAGCGGAAAAATTCCCCTTCGAACGATACGGAGGATTCGCGCCAAAGCCGACTGACCAAAGTTAACGCCTCATCCGCTTTCTTACCCCGCCCCTTGGTTGGCATTCCGGTGGCCACATAGTCGCGGCTGAGGGCACTACCTATACCAAACGCCGGCAACAGCCTACCACCGCTTAAATAATCTATGGTGGCGCACTGTTTGGCCGTAAGCAAAGGATCTCGCAAAGCGATACTGGCGACATTCATACCAAACCGAATTGAATCTGTTGCCCCAGCGAGGGCAGCCATTGTTGATAACGTTTCTAGATTCGGTTCATTCGAAACTAAGCGGTCAGTTTGCCAGATCGAGTCGATACCACCGACTTCACATTTTTGTACCCATTGAAAATAATCTCGGCCTTTATCTAAAGGATAGCGGCCAAGCCCAATACCTACACCAATCGCCATCTAACGTTCCTCGTCTAGTTTTAGGATCGAGGCAAAATCGACCCAGTGGTTTAAGCGTTCAAACTGTGCGATACCAGTTTGTTCTCTGCCTTCATCGACCAATGTCTGAAGACTCTCTTCAAGCGCAGACGTGACGGCTCCTAGCAGATACGTTGGATGAATCACCAGCTGAAACCCTAGATCAAATAAGATTTGATCTGCCAGCATCGGTGTTCGACCACCGGCAACCATGTTGGCAACCAGCGGGATACCTTTAAAGGTTTTGGCAATTTTTTCAAGTTCCGCTTCGCTTTCTGGGGACTCAATGAAGAGCGCATCCGCCCCTGCATTGGCATACCGATCGCCCCGCCTTAAGGCCTCATCTAGTCCTTTTTGAGTGCGAGCATCCGTACGCGCAATCATCATAAAGGAGGCGGCATTTCGAGTCTGTTTGACGACCTGAATTTTCTTAACCATGTCATCAGCATCGATCACCTGACGGTCTCGGATATGGCCACAGCGTTTTGGAAAGACTTGATCTTCGATTTGGATTGCCGCCGCACCGGCATGTTCATACCCTGCAACCGCTTGGGCAACGTTAGCAAGGCCCCCAAACCCCGTGTCACCATCAGCAACAATAGGCACATCCACGACAGAAGCAATTTGCCGTAAACGCTCCACCATTTGCGAATAAGACACGAGCCCGGCATCAGGCTGACCCAACAAAGTGGCAGAGACCCCGTAACCCGTCATATAGATCGGTCCACCTACGATTGCAGCTGCAACTCTTGCTGAGTAGGGATCAAATACGCCGGGCAACGAGAATCGCGCACCCGCGCGTAACGATTCGATTAACATTCATGCCTCCTTCTGGCGCCCGAACGATTCTGTCCTTAACGGCAAGCTTATAGTATACAAGAGCCCAATGATTAAGAGTCGCACCCTAGCTTGTTTATCGAGTATGCTTTTGCCTCATAGCCATACGTTTTGAACATTATGAAAGCGATTGTTTGTACGTCTTTTGACCACCCGCGTAACCTAAAAATGTCTGAATATGATGCGCCAGTAGTTGGCTCACACCAAGTATTGGTCCAGGTCGCATCAACAGGCCTCGGTTATGTCGATGCACTGACCGTGTCCGGTCTTTATCAAATCAGGCCACCCCTGCCTTTTATCCCTGGCAATGAGGTTGCAGGCACAGTGATCGAAGTAGGTTCTGAGGTCACCCGGCTGAGTCCTGGTGATCGTGTTCTTGCTATGCCCTCTCAAGGCGGCCTGGCTGAAAAAATTAGCGTGTCGGCTGATCGCTGCCACAAGATCGCCGATCACTTCAGCTTTGAGTCTGCCGCATCGTTTCTGGTCAATTACTGTACCGCGTATCACGGTCTAATGACTTGCGGCAATTTGACTGCGGCCGATACGGTCCTCATCCTTGGCGCCAGCGGTGGCGTTGGTATGGCGGCAATTGATCTTGCCAAGAGCCAAGGCGCCTTTGTGGTAGCGGCAGCCTCAACTGCTGAAAAACTAGGGGCTGCGATTGCTGTCGGCGCGGACCTAGGGGTCGATTACAGCCAAAAGGATTGGCGAGACGATCTAAAGACGCAGCTGGGTGGCAGAACCCTCACGGTCGTTTACGATCCTGTTGGAGGCGATTATGCTGACCCTGCGCTTAGATCCTTAGCCCCTGGCGGCCGCTACTTAGTGGTTGGCTTTGCCAGCGGCACCATTCCTCAATTTGCTGCCAACTTAACCTTGTTAAAACAGGTCAGCATCATTGGCGTTAATTGGGGTGGCTATATCGGTCTTCATCCAGAAGCCTCCCAACCGGTTGTCGAAGCGCTTTTAGGCATGATCGAAGCGGAAACTTTAGCACCCGCTGCGGGTCAGTGCTTTAGTCTTAGTGAGGCCGGTGAAGCGATGACAGCGATGCTTGAGCGCCGTGCGATCGGTAAAGTTGTCATTAATCAGTAACCGTTCTGGTAGAGATCATGAATTGGAACGACCTTTTGACAAAGCTGCACAAACGCTTTGGGCAACCGTCGAGTAACTGGAACTACTCTAGCCACTTAGGCTGCCGATCATCTGGGCAACGATCACGACAGACCGTCTCAATAAAGCTTAAAGCTACCAAATTTAAGCCTCTACGCTCTACGGTATCTTTGTGCTTTTAGGTTGCATGAGGACCCAAGGGTTTTGGCTTAACCCATTGCTTACTGGCACCCAAAGACGCGACCACACGAAATCCATGCAAAAGATGCGGCTAGCAGCGCACAGACGGTTGAGCAATAGGTCTTGATCCTAAGCTTTGAACCAGGGGACTCACGATGACTATCTGGGAAGGCACCTGTTGCTCGTGCAAACGCTTTGAAAAAAGCGTGACCAGACAAAATTAGCAGACCATTTGTTATCGTGTTGACCATCCGGCAAAACAACCACCTAAAAACAGAAAAGGTAACGCCAGAAAACGAGAAAGCGGTAAAGCGGTAAAGCGGTAAAGCGGTAAAGCGGTAAAGCGGTAAAGCGGTAAAGCGGTAAAGCGGTAAAGCGGTAAAGCAACATTTTCAACCATCTAGACCATCCAGGAAGGAGTCAATCATGTCATCTATTACACCGTTCAGCATTGATATCGACGAGAATCAATTGGCGGATCTAAAACTAAGACTTGCCATGACTCGACTGCCGGACCGGGAGACGCCACAAGACTGGTCCCAAGGCATACCGCTTGCCTTCATGCAGTCTGTGAAAACCTACTGGGAACAAGAATATCAATGGTCCGAGCGGCAAGCCTTACTCAACCAATGGCCGGGCTTTAAAACCAACCTTGATGGTATCAATGTGCATTTTCTTCACATTCGATCAAAACACGATGACGCGAAACCCCTACTGATGACCCACGGCTGGCCTGGCTCGATTGTTGAGTTTCAAAAGGTCATCGGTCCATTAACCGACCCGACTCAGCACGGGGGCACCGAGGCAGATGCGTTTCATGTCGTTTGCCCAACCTTGCCGGGTTTTGGCTTTTCGGATCAACCCCAAGCACCGGGTTGGGGTATTGAGCGGATTGCCACCGCGTGGGATGCCCTGATGGTCAGACTCGGTTACGACCAGTACTTGGCCCAAGGCGGCGATTGGGGCGCGATTGTGACAACCGCAATTGGGGTGCAGAACTTAGGCCATTGCAAGGGGATACACATCACGATGCCGGTTGTGGCACCAGATCCCGAGACGCTCGAGGCGCTCTCCCCCCTAGAGCAAGAAAGCCTTGCTGCAGCACAGTTTTATCAAACCCATGACTCTGGTTATTCCAAACAGCAAAGCACCCGACCCCAAACCTTAGGCTATGGTCTTGCTGACTCACCGATAGGACAAGCTGCCTGGATTCTAGAAAAATTTTATCAATGGATGGATTGTCAAGGCGACCCGCTCAACATCGTGACCATGGATGAGTTACTCGATAACGTCATGCTTTACTGGTTGCCAAATGCGGGGGCGTCTTCGGCAAGAATCTATTGGGAAAGCTTTGGCAGCAACACGCTATCTTCTCTGCCTGTAGCACTGCCCTCGGCGATCAGCATTTTTCCAAAAGAGATTTTCAAAACCTCAGAAAGGTGGGCAAGACAGCGGTTTCAACAGCTACAATATTTCAATGTGCTTAGCGAGGGGGGCCACTTTGCTGCATTCGAGCAGCCAAAACAATTTGTTGCTGAGATCCGTAAAGCTTTTGGGCCAATGGTGGTCATATAAACGGATCTCAACGTCAGCCCACCAGCAGGGTTCGAAGCGACCATCGAGCGTCCAAACGCTTGGTACTAACGCCTAGTTTTAGAGACGCTTTAGGCACTCTTGGCTAGGCGCCGGCGATTCAGTTGATACCCAGCTCCCTTGCCCAACCGTAAGGGGGCATGGGTGCCCTGGGGGCTCTTTTGTCTAGCGCACAGTATTATCAAAGCCCCTGCTGAATTTTTAGACATCGCTTAGGTGGCGCGCCGAACCATGCGTTAAACGCGTGGTAAAGCGAACTTGGCTCTGCATAACCCAATTGCTGGCTAATTGATTGAATAGACTGACCGAGGGCCGACAGCCACACGGCTTTTTTACGTCGACAAGGCTCTCGTAACTCACTGAACTTAACGCCCTTTGAGGCGAGCCGCCGCCTGGTGTAGACGGCTTAATTTGTCGTGAGGCGACCGCTTTAGTTTACTTTCGAACCTTGGGGTAGGCTTGCATCCCCACCCATCACCGATCAGGATTTCGACGGCGGCTTCAACCAGAGCACCGGCGTCCTCGCCTTATAGTCTTGGTAACTCTTATCGTCACCCCATTTACGATCCGCCCGCGCTTCCAACATGCGCACACCACTGATATACGTCATCAACACAAATACGAATATCGGGGAAATTAAGGTGGCGTATTGACCGCCTTGCAAAGCGGGAAAAGCAATGAGCGCCATACCAAACCACAGTAATATTTCACCAAAATAATTCGGATGCCTCGACCAAGCCCAAAGTCCAGTTTGAATAAACAGGTCTTGATGTTCTGGTACAGCTCGAAACCGAGTCTTTTGAGCATCTGCAATCACCTCGATCGCAAATCCTAGAACCCAAAGCGCCAGACCAATGTATGCCATGACTCCTAGGTTGACTTTTGATTCAGAGGTCATCGCAGCAAGACCAGCACCGAGAGTAATCGAGACCCACAAGCCTTGCAGCGTCCAAGTCATCAAAAACTGTAGAAAGTCTGTTTTCATGGTTCTAAACCGGCGGTCTTCCCCAGCTTGAAGTACCCGCCTGAACAGAAATTGTCCCAGCCGAAACGCCCAAACCAGTACCAGCCCGGCGATGAGATAATCTCTAGGCGTCATTTCGGGCACAAGATAAGCCGCGAACATAACCAAGCTAATGTAGGTCAAGCTCCCCGTGAGATCGAAAAATTTCTCAGAACTGAACACGAAAGCAGGGATAAAAACAATCCACTGAATGACAAAGCTCAAGGCCACACCCACAGCAAATATCGGCAGGCCGTTAGCAACGACACCACCCATCGAGCCTAAATACGCCATACCCAAGCCCATCAGGATCGCGATCACGATCCCTGTTACCGAAACGGCATTCTTCGACATTATCTTCCCCTCTCGTCTCCACCCCAATTTCAGGGCTATCTTTTTGCCTCGTCAAATCTTCGTGCTTTTTTGAGCCATCCCCTCAGCATCGACAGAATACGCAGGATTTAACGAAAACCTTTATCAGCGCTCAAAAGTTTGCCCGCAAAAGACCATCAAGATTGACCTAAATCCCCGTTATTTCAAAAAGTCAGCTTATATTAGCTTTGCACGTAGCCCTAAGCCCGCAATGTGACCTTTAATCTGAAGGCACACTATCGGCCAGCAGGGTGTTTAACAAACCGGCCAATCGGTGCCCAGCCAACGCTAACCGTCTCTCGGCCACTGGCCAATTCATAGCCTGATAGCTGGCATCGAGCTGATAGCGCCGAGTCGCCCAGGGCTGACAACTGCCGTTTTGTTTCCGGCAATATTGCGTTCTTGGATGAGTGGCCAGCTCAAAAGACTCTTGCGCCCAGGTCATCGGCTCATGGGATATCGCTTCATCCGCAAACGGTAAAGCTAACAGTTCTGACAATAGCGCTGCCGAGTCTTTCCCTGTGTCTCGAATCAAACAATAGTCCCAAACACCATGCATATTGTCGCAACCCTCAAATCCACCGACTCGGGTTCTATTGCCGCCATAGTCATCCGCAAAACTCACGTGCATCGGCTGGTGAATATCGCCTACCCAGTGGCTCAAAAACATCAGCGCTTGCAGACGCGTCCAAGCCGCATTGCGCTTATCCGCTAGCAAATCGCTATGCGTTTTGATTGCGGTCAAGATACAGCCGGTAGCACAGCGATTAAGATTGACCGTCTCATCAGTACGATCAACATTCACATAATGCCAAGCAGATACTCCGGCATAGGCTTTCAGCGGCCGAACTTTATCAGCCCAAGTACAAAGATCAGCAAAGGTGAAAGGTCCGTCATCATACAGCGCCTCCTGCTGGGCTACGGGCAAGGCTTGCATCAATTGCTCAGCTTCCTGCATCGCTGCCTTGGTCAAGTGCGCGGCGGCGACTTCACAGGTGAGCTCATGACCGGTTGCGGACCAAGCGGCAACTTCAGTGCTTGCCAGTAAGGTACAACACAGGAAGACCCATTCTGCAGGCTGGCGCATCAGGCGCCGAAAGCTGCGCGGTATCATACACTTAATATACTGAAGGTTATCTTTTGCGGCGCTGCTTGGTAAATTCAAACCCTACCCCTCATTTATCCAACCCGAACTAGTTTTCAACGGATCGTTTGGCGATAAACGCTTCTAGAAATTTCAGATGATCGGTAACCCTAAAATCTGCCTGAACCGCATCGAGCACAATTCTACCTCGACCGATGAGATACGTAACCCGCCGGACACCTAATCCAAAGGGACCGTTTACATCATAGGCCTTAATTACCGTTTTATCGGTGTCGACCAAAAGCGGGAATGGCAGATTATGTTGCGCAGAAAATCGTGCGTGACTGTCTTCTGACTGAGGACTGATGCCCAGCACCGGCAGCGCCAGGGCCTCTAATTGCTTGTGCATATCACGTATGCCACAGGCCTGTTTAGTTCATCCCGGGGTAAAATCGGCCGGGTAAAAATACACCACCACCTCTGGATGATCATCAAAATCGGCCAGACTGACTTGGCGTCCTCTCTGATCTAGTAAGGTAAACTCTGGCGCTCGATCACCGGGTTTTAGCATGGTTGTTCCTTAACCGCTGACGGCTCTAACATCTTGAAGGGTATCTGCTTTATCAGCAACCGCTTGAACTTCTAAATACTATCACCACGGACGCAAAGGAACCATCTGGATGTACCAAAGCCCTTCGATATGCCACAGCCCTTGGATCTACTAAAGCAGATGCAGTCCCTTCGCGTTTGCGGGATAATTAGCCCTCTCGCCTAAGGATCAAAGCTGATGGAGACTTACGAGGTCATGCGTACGACCTTCGCTGCACGAACTTTTACAGACAAGGTTGTCGATGACGATGTCTTACATAGAATTTTAGATCATGCCCGGTTCGCACCCAGTGGCGGAAACCGCCAAGGCTGGACAGTGCTAGTCATCAAAAAATTAGAGACTCGGCAAGCCCTACAACAGCTTATGGTCCCCACTATTAAAGCTTATAAGGCCATGGCAGTTGCGGGAGAGACGCCCTTTAACGCCATTAATCCCTCAAAAGTCAGTCAAGCTGCGATCTCAGAAATGCCAGAGACAATGCCTTTCACTGGGGAACTTGAAAATGCGCCTGCCGTTCTGGTTGTCACCGTAGATCTGAAACTCGTTACAGCCTTCGATAAAGATCTATCAAGGGTAGGGGTCATTGCCGGTGCCTCTATTTATCCCTTCGTATGGAATATTTTATTGGCTGCGCGCAATGAGGGCCTCGGGGGCGTACTCACAACCTTTCTTAGTCATCAAGAGGATCAAGCAAAATCCTTACTTGGCATACCAAACGATCATGCCATCGCTGCTTTGGTTGGCCTTGGAGAACCCGTCCGTCAACTCACCAAGCTGACACGAAAACCAGTCTCCGATTTTGCGGTGATTGATCATTTCCAAGGAGCTCGGTTTGAAGTCTCTTGAACCTGCCAACCCTGCTTTTGTTGTCTCAGCATTTTATCATTTCGTTCTAATAGAAAATCCCGATGCTCTGCGAAAAACCTTGCTGACACTGATGGCGAAATACAAAATTCTCGGCACCATTTTGGTAGCCAAAGAAGGTATTAACGGCACCGTAGCCGGATCGAGAGAAAATACCATTGCCATCTTTGATAGCCTGCGTCGAGACCCACGTTTCGCGGCGCTTAGTCCCAAGGAATCCTATAGCGAGAAAGCGCCATTTTTGCGATCTAAGGTAAAACTCAAACAAGAGATTGTTACCCTCGGACAAGGGGATCTGGATCCGGCAGCCCATGCCGGCACCTATGTTGACCCTCAAGATTGGAATGCCCTGATCAAAGACCCGGATGTCCTCGTCATTGATACGCGAAACGACTATGAAGTCGAAATCGGTACCTTTGAAAATGCCATCAATCCGTCAACGACGACTTTTCGTGAATTTCCAGAGTACGTCCGAGAGCACTTGCAAGACGCCAAAAACAAAAAAATTGCAATGTTTTGTACAGGCGGGATTCGGTGCGAAAAGTCAACGGCCTACCTGAAATCAGAAGGTTTTGACCAGGTCTATCATCTTAAAGGCGGTATCTTAAATTATCTTGAGTCCGTGCCCGAGTCAGAATCGCTCTGGCAAGGCGCTTGTTTTGTCTTCGATGAACGTGTTGCCGTTGAACACAATTTACAGCCGGCAGGATACCAACAGTGCCATGCTTGCAGGCGACCGCTTAGAGCAGCTGATCTCCTTGATGATCGATATCGGCCGGGCATTTCCTGCCATTATTGTGAACCGCTGCTGACCGATGACCAACGCGCACGATTTGCCGAGCGAGAGAAGCAGGTCCAATTGGCTAAGGCCCGGGGCGAGGCCCATCTCGGTGACGCTGCCCGCAGCGCACAATTAAAACGTAAAGCAATCAAGCGAGCACGAAAGCAGCCTAATCGAGACGTCCAGGACTCTAAAGCGGGTAGTCCCAGTGCATGATTGATGCATTAATGTGACTCAATCTGATGACCTAACCTAAAAAAGTGCAGATTGTCTACGCTTTGCCCAACGCCCCATATCGCAAGTAACACCCTAGTTGATTAGCTTCGGTCCTGATAAGCATATCTTTTGTTCACAACGGCCAAAATATATTGACCGGCCCTCAACAAGCCCTCGAAAAAGCTTATGTGGTGGTCGCTAAGGTGCAAGCGCTTTCGTCTGGGTCGAGCCGACTCGCTTTTCGCCAGTGGTCAATTTCATACCCAAACAGAATCCCGAGGCAAAGCTGTTCAATGAGACCAAAGCCGGTGTCGCGCAGAGAGGATAAGCCTCTATATCGAAGCCTCATCCTATTGGCTACTGCCTAGTTTTGGATCCCTATCTAACGTGTGATTGCCTCAATAAAGGCTGGTCGGGCTTTTAATCGGTCAAAATAGGCATTAACTCGTTTATACCCTTGCTCAAGCAAACCAAAACGCTCGGCTAACACCAAAGAATAACCCATGTTGATGTCCGCAGCCGTGAACAAGTCGCCTAGCAGAAAGGGACCTGTATTTAACCCCTGCTCAAGCGCATCGAGACATGCGAGCGCTCGCACCTTGCCGTCGTCCACCACGGCTGGAATGCGCTCTGATGGCGGTCTAATAACACTGTGTTGCGCAATGTCCCCCAAGGGCCTGGCGAAAGTCGCCTCAGCAAACCAACACCACTGTTGAAACAAAGCTGCCGCTTCGGTACCCGGCGTCGGCTGCAAACGTCCCTCACCATAAGCATCAGCGAGATATTGAACCATAGCTCCAGATTCGAACATGGTAAAATTACCATCACGCAGCACGGGCACTTTGCCAGTCGGGCTCATGGCGCGCCACGCCGCGCTATCTCTAAATTCTCGACCAAAATCTATGGTTTCAATGGCTAAAGGCAACTCCAACTCATAGCAAAGCCAAATAATTCTTAGAGACCGGCTGCCCGGCACGTGATACAGCGTTAGATCCATAACAATAATCGCTCTAATTTCGGATGTGGTTGCGTTCACCTTGCATAGGGCTGGATCTCTTGTAAAGTTAAATGATGACAAAAACGCGAACACAACTTGAAGCTCTGTGTCTACTTCAGGACGACGACTTACCGCTTGATCGCATGGCATTACTGTTCGCCGCTGAGCATCAACACGATCATACCTTTGACGTATCGGTACATTTGCAGCAGCTTGACGCCTTTGCAGCGTCTTTTAGAACCCAGTTTTCTAAACCAACAAGCGCGCAACTCGTTCAATACTTACACCAGGAGCTACAATTTTCAGGCAACACCCAGCATTACAATCGGATAGATAATAGTTTTTTTAATCGTGTCTTAGAGCTCAGGCGAGGGATTCCGATAACCCTAGCGCTGGTGCACTTATCGGTTGCAGAGCGAGTCGACTTATCTGCAGAAGGCATTAACTTCCCGGGCCATTTTCTCGTGCGCTTTAACGGCCCAGACGAACTACTTATTGATCCGTTCACGGGCAGACGTCTCAGCAGGTCAGATTGCGAAGTTCTCCTTAAACAAAACCTCGGTCAGCACGCCCGCTTGACTGAAGCCCACTTAGCCCCCGCCAGTCGGCGGGCCTTTTTGATGCGGTTAATTGAGAATATGAAACAATGCTACTGGCGGGAGCGGGCTTGGATGTCTGCCGAGCACTGTCTAAATCAACAGCGTCTACTTGAGCCCGAGCAACCAGTACTGAAATTACAACTGGGTAACGTCAAAGAACTCCGAGGCGATTTAGATGCTGCCAGAGCGCTCTACGCGAGTCTCATTCAATTGGCCAAAGATTCCGATGTGGGCAAGTTGGCAGCCCAGCGGCTGCTGGCAATGGGTGGCTCAAAGCACCAGATCCACTGACCCATCCATGTCTTAGCGCTCAGCTTTCGAGCAACTCAAGCGCTGCCGCCGCCCGTCGAGCGACGCCTTCCTTTTGACGATCCAAATCAACGTCTCTCGATTCACCCATTGCACCCATCAAATAGCGTTTATAGACCCCTTGCCCAATAGCCGCTAGGCGCCAATGTTGAAACGCTCTGTAATAGTTGATCATAGATAAATCTCGACCGGTGCGAGACTGATAAATGTCGCATAAAGCCGCTCTAGACAAGTACCCGCCGACCGCAGTTGGTGACTGATCGCCTTCACCTTCGTTTTCAATTTCTCCAGGAGACACCCAGTTATTTAACAGATAACCGACGTCCGCCAACGGGTCCCCTAGCGTACAAAGCTCCCAATCTAAGATAGCTTCAACGCGCTGTCCGACGACAATCATATTACCAAGACGGAAATCACCATGCACAATACTCGCCCCGGCCTGATCAGGCATGCGCTCGCCCAGCAACTGTTGGCAGGCTTCCATCGCTGGTATCTCATGGGTTTTGGAGGCGACCCATTGCTTTGACCAACGGTTCAGCTGTCGTGCTAGATACGCTTCTTTGCGGCCTAAATCACCGAGCCCTACCGCGTCGATATCCACAGCATGCAAATCGCACAGGATGTGGATGACATGCTCACTGAGCGCTTTTTTATCAGAGGCACCCACTGTTTGACCAATCACACTATCGTTTAATACCGTGCCCGCAACAAATCCCATAACATAAAAATCAGCGCCATTAATCGCCTTGTCCTGGCAAAGGCCATAGGTTTTAGGGACCGGCACCGGGCTGCCTTGAAGGGCGTCAATAATTTTATGCTCCCGAGACATATCGTGGGCACTTTCAAGGACATGCCCAAGGGGCGGACGGCGGAGTACAAACGCTTGACCGGAGGCATCCTGACATCGATAGGTCAAATTCGAATGCCCCCCTGTGATAAGTTCAAAGGACAACGGCGCTTCAAGCGTTGGAATCTGAGCTTTCATCCACTCGGTGACTGCCGCTTCGGCGATACCTTCAGTCATTACTCTCCCCTTAAAATGGCCTAAATGATGCTTTTGCGATAAGGGCAGCTTAGATTCAACTAAACCTCTCGTAATCGCTGGCCTTCAACCAAGACCAGCGCTATTTAAGTCCACCCGCCTATGTTTGAGCCATTTATGCTATGTTCCGACGAGCACTTCTACCCTAGAGACCTTCATGTTAACCCGATCTTTACTATGTCACGAACTTTCAGATGACTTAAACCAACTCCGCTTAGAATCCTACGAGCTTTTGGAGCCATCTGCCAAACAAATCCAGATTGAAATCAAGGCTTGCGCTGTAAACTTCCCAGACATCCTAATGACCCAAGGTCAGTATCAATTCAAACCGCCTCTGCCCTTTGCCCCGGGCGGTGAATTCTCCGGCGTTGTTACTCAAGTTGGGGAGGCCGTTACCGAATTTTCGGTCGGCGACCGGGTTGTTGCCGGTGGTCGCTATGGCGGTTTTAGCGAACACATTAATATTGACGCAGAGCTGGTCAGAAAGTTACCGGAGCATGTGAGCTTTGGCAAAGCCGCAAGCTATGCAACCGCCTATTTAACCGCCTACGTGGCCTTGAAAATTAGAGGCCAATTAGCGCCAGGCGAAACCTTACTGGTCCACGGCGCTGCAGGCGGTGTTGGCATGGCAGCTGTCGATCTTGGGAAGGTCTTTGGCGCAAAAGTCATAGCGACCGCAGGCACCGATGAGAAACTTAAAGTACTCGAAGCCAGAGGCGTCGATGCAGCCATCAACTATACCCAAGCCGATGGTCGCTTAGGCGGTTTTAGAGAAGCGGTCAAAGACCTCACCCAGGGCGAGGGAGCGGATGTTATTTTTGACCCGGTTGGCGGCAGCGTGTTCGATGAATCGATGCGTTGCATTAACTGGGGTGGAAGACTGCTCACCATCGGTTTCACCAGCGGCGTCTGGCCCAAGGCGGCGGTAAATCACATTCTCATCAAACAGATCGCAGTAATCGGAGTCAGAGCCGGAGAAATTGGCAGACGTGATCCGAGCTTGGGTCGCGAATGCCGCAATGCCATATTTACTTTACTATGCGACGGCCAGATTGATCCTTACATTCATAAAACCTATTCCCTCGAAGCTGGCATCGCGGCATTGAGCTCTTTGCAACAGCGACAAGTTATAGGAAAGGCAGTGCTAACAATGAATGGCTATCACGCTGATGAAGCATCGATCACGATCTAGTCGGTCTTAACGACCCCGGTCTCGATTAAGTCTGCGATACTTACCTCATCATACCCCAAGCTCTGCAATATTCCGCGGGTATGCTCACCCAGTTTGGGCGGATCATTGACGGCTCTGGCTTGCTGAGAAGCCAACGAAATAGGATTCGCGACGGTCCATTGGAAATTTGGATCCTCTGATTCGGTCGCGACGATGACCTCATTTTCAATGAGGTGCGCGCTCTGGACAACATCACTTATCCGTTCAATGACACTATAAGTTAGCGACTCGCCATCTAGTGCTTTGCACGCATCCTGCAAAGTCATATCTGCAAAGGCAGATTGAAACATCGCCCGCACCTGATCTCGCTGCTTCATGATGTCTCGTATCGACGCAAACCTTGGATCATCCAGCCACTCTGGATGACCCAGGGCTCGGGCGATCCCCGGCCATTCTTTATCGGGATTGGCAGAGACCAGCACTAGGAATCGATGATCCGAAGTTTGATAGATCATGGCAAAGGGTGACCTATACCCTTTTTCTTCTAAGATCTGTCCCAAATCAAATCCAGCGATAGCGCCTTGGAGATGCATTCCATTAGACCAGGCCCCATTGGCAACTAGGGAGGTTTCAACTCGATCGCCCAGCCCGGTCTTTTCGCGCCGATACAACGCCATCATAATGCCGGCAAACAAACTCATCGCCGAGGCATGGTCTCCCACGCCGCCCAACGGGAAAACCGGGGCATCTTGTCCTGGTTTCATCAAGTCAAGAATACCTGCGCTCGCCCACCAAGCTGTTGTGTCATAACCTCTTTTTTCAGAGTCCGGTCCTTTTGTACCAAAACCGGTTAATTGGGCGTAGATCAACCTAGGATTGGCGGTTGTCAATGTTTGATAATCTAACTCGTAGCGCGCAATCTGTTCGGCCCTAAAATTATGGATAAACACATCTGCTGTGTGTATCAACTGCCGCAGAATGTCTCGGCCCTCTGATTGATTTAAGTCAAGGACGATATCTTGCTTATGCCGCGATGTTAGCGCCCAGTTGTAGTCAAAGGGATAGCGGCCATGGAGCAACCGATAGGCATCACCAGCCGGCGCCTCCACTTTGATTACCTTGGCACCAAAATCTGCAAGGATGGTCGCTGCCCCTGGCCCCGCCACGAAAGAGGCAGCATCAATCACGACTAAATCTTCGAACAGTGGTTGCATTTTATTTGCATCAATTACTGGAACCTCCTATCTTAGCCCAAGTTTATTTCTAACAGCGAGCCTGGATTGTCCATGTATGAAACTTTAAAAACGGTATGGCGTGAACTGACTGGACCGGGGGGTGACTTCGAAGTTGAGACCTTGGAAGTTCGTGGTTTCCCCATGCGGACGTTCAAAACCGCAGCACCTTCCCTTCGAGAGTTTTGGCTCGGTACAACTGTATTTGGTGACCGGCCCTACCTTGTCTATGAGCAAGAGGTGCTGACTTATTCGCAAGTCCACGATCGGGTGAATAGTCTAAGTGCCTGGATGCAGGATCAAGGACTCGTTCCAGGCGATCGCGTTGCGATTGCCATGCGTAACTTCCCTGAATGGCTCCAATGCTACTGGGCAACGGTTGCGTCTGGTCTCACGGTGGTCGGTATGAATGCTTGGTGGGTCGAAGATGAAATGGATTATGCCCTTACGGATGCGGCCCCAAAACTCCTCATTGCAGACGAAGAGCGTCTCGCGAGATTTGCTGCCATACGCGACCAGCATAGTGATATCGCCTGCGTTAGCGTCCGAAGCAAACCGAGAGATTGGGCAATGCCCTTTGAGTCAATCATAGCAATCGCTGGATCAATGCCAGAGGTGGCCATTGATCCAGATCACGACGCCTGCATCTTTTATACCTCTGGTACCACAGGGCGCCCAAAAGGCGCCCAACAAACCCATCGAGGTTGCGTCCACAACGTTATGAATATGGGGTTTTGGGGCAATTGCCTTGCACAGACGATGCACCGATTCAAAGGTCAGCCCTTGCCTGATCCTGAAACCGCACCTGTACCCTCGGCCCTGGTCACAACGCCCCTGTTTCATGTTACTGCTAACAACTGCCTAGCTCAGGCGACTACCCTGGGCGGCGGCAAGCTCGTTCACATGTACAAATGGGACGCGGGCGATGCCCTTGCGCTTATCGAGCGAGAGAAAATCACCAGTCTCACCGGGGTACCCGTCATGAGTCGAGAACTCATCGGTCACCCCGATTTTGCCAAGTTCGACACCTCAAGCCTCATGTCTGTAGGAGGTGGAGGCGCCCAGCTACAGCCAGACCTTGTTGGCAAAATCGACGAGGCCGTTATGAATGCTCGACCGAGCACGGGTTATGGCATGACCGAAACCTGCGGCATTATCACCTCCATTAGCGGAGACTTTTTTCTTGATCGGCCGGACAGTTGCGGTCCAGCCATGCCATCTTTCGAAGCGAAGACCGTCGATGCCAACGGTCAAGATACCAACGGTATGCCGGGCGAACTTTGGGTTCGTGGTGCACCCGTTATTAAAGGCTATTTGAACCGAACAGACGCAACGGCGGAAACCATTACTGACGGATGGCTCCATACTGGAGATGTCGCCACCATTGATGCCGATGGCTTCATTTATATTGTTGATCGCGTCAAGGATATGGTTCTCAGAGGCGGAGAGAATATCTACTGCTCTGAGGTTGAAACCGTGCTCTATCAAATCGAGAACCTCGCCGAGTGCAGCGTCTTCGGTGTGCCGGACGACCGTCTAGGAGAGGAGGTTGGCGTTGCCATTTATTCAAAGCCTGGCGCTGCAATTGATGCGGAAGATATCCGAGGTTATTGCGCCACAAAAATGGCGAAGCATAAAATACCCAGATACATCTGGTTGCTCGATACGCCTCTACCGAGAAATGCCAGCGGTAAATTTCTGAAACGGGAGCTCAAAGACCAGCTGAGCCTGCAGGATGCTGTCTAACGATCATGGCTATTTTCGGCGACGGGGTTTTCGAGGCATTTTGGGTAACCCATTGTGCTGGGTCTTAAACGGTTGCCCCATTCCTCGAGGACCTGCGAACTGAGTTCTGGGCACTAAATGAGATTTAGTATTACCAATAAGATCAGCCCGCCCCATACGGCGCAACGCCTGACGCAACATCGGCCAGTTTACTGGATCGTGATATCTCAAAAAGGCTTTGTGTAATCGTCTTTGTTCTGGCGACTTGACGACATTGACGGGTATCGCACGACGACCCACTCGGTGGAGCGGGTCGGACTTTGTATGGTACATGGCTGTCGCCGTTGCCATCGGTGAAGGATAAAATGACTGAACTTGATCGGCGCGAAAGCCATTGGCCTTAAGCCATAGCGCTAAATTCATCATGTCTTCATCAGAAGTACCAGGATGCCCCGCGATAAAATAAGGAATCAGGTATTGCTCTTTGTTAGCTTCAGCTGAGAAACGATCGAACAGCGTTTTAAATGCATCGTAAGTACCAATCCCGGGCTTCATCATTTTTGACAAGGGTCCAGATTCTGTATGCTCCGGCGCGATTTTCAAATAGCCGCCGACATGATGTTTAACCAGCTCCTCAACATATTCAGGCGTTTCGACCGCAAGGTCGTATCGCAAGCCTGAGGCAATTAACACTTTTTTGATCCCTGGGATGGCACGAGCCTTACGATATAAGCTAATCAGCGGGGTTTGATCTGTGTCTAGATTTTTACAGATCCCTGGGTAGACACATGAGGGTCTGCGACAGTTTGATTCTATTTTTGGATCTTTGCAGGCAAGACGCCACATGTTTGCGGTTGGTCCACCGAGGTCAGAGACAACGCCAGTGAACCCTGGTGTCTTATCTCTGATTTGCTCGATCTCTGCCAAAATCGAGGCCTCACTGCGGCTCTGAATGATCCGGCCCTCATGCTCAGTAATTGAACAAAAACTGCAGCCCCCAAAACAGCCTCGCATGATATTCACCGAAAACCGAATCATGTCATATGCGGGTATTTTAGCGTCGCCATACCTTGGATGCGGAACTCGCTGATACGGCAACTCAAACACACGATCTATTTCAGGGGTTGTCAGAGGAATCGGCGGCGGGTTTAACCAAACCCAAACATTACCGTGCTGCTGAGCGAGGCTGCGCGCATTCCACGGGTTCGTCTCACGATGCAAAATTCGCGAGGCGTGGGCGTACAACAACTCATCCGATCGCACAGCTTCAAAGCTCGGCAATATTAAGCAATCAGCGTCGAAGGCCAGCGCCATATTCTTAGGCTGCCGCTGACGGGCGGCTGAAGACACTAAAACCTCCGTTGTCGAAGGATTCATCTCACTCACGCCCGTTCGTGCAATCAATGCCCCAGACGCTACTGGTTCGCTACGATCCTCGGGAATCTGGGTCTCATCTACCCTGTTAATATGTTCAGGCAGCTGCTTTTTAACAAAGGCCGTGCCTCTAATGTCGGTAATCTCTGTGATTGCCTGACCGGATGCGAGTCGGTGCGTAAGCTCAACAATCGCTCGCTCAGCATTGCCATACAGCAATAGATCAGCGCTCGAATCAACAAGCACTGAGCGACGAACGGAATCACTCCAGTAATCGTAATGCGCAATCCGCCGCAGACTCGCTTCGATCGAGCCGATAACTACCGGCACGTCCTGGTAGGCCGCCCGACAAAGCTGGGTATACACGATCACAGCCCGATCTGGACGCTTGCCCGCCTCACCATCCGGCGAGTAGGCGTCGTCGTTTCGCCGTTTTCGATCAGCCGTGTAGTGATTGATCAAAGAATCCATATTGCCAGCAGCAACCCCATAATAAAGCGCTGGCGGGCCCAAAACCTTCAAAGCATTGGGATCTCGCCAATCTGGTTGGGCAATGATGCCGACCCGGAAACCCTGTGCTTCCAGGACTCTGCCGATAACGGCCATACCAAAACTGGGGTGATCAACATAAGCATCCCCTGACACGATGATCACATCGCACTGGTCCCAGCCAAGCGCTTCCATTTCAGCTCGGGTCGTCGGTAAAAACGGCGCAACACCAAAACACTCAGCCCAGTAAGGTGGATGGTCGAATAACTGCGCTGGCACACTTGGAGGCATGTACGGCTCTAGCAATAGGCTGGGGAAGCCCGCATTGTAGAGGATTTGCGTGAATCCTCAATGGCTTCAGGGTTAAAGACACCCTTGACTGCCGGCGGGCTGAATTTCGGCAACCCTCAATAATTACATGATAATTTGGAATATATTAGTCTACTTTTATTCTTTTTAATATTGCATTGACCCTTGATATCTTCTTTCGGTCATTTACGTCCAATCGACATCAGCTCCCGAAACGGCCGCCCATCTCGGTCGCCAAACGGGCAAGATCCTGATTTAATGACCACAACGCAAGCGATTCTGGTGTACTCCCGGGATCGAATCGCCAGAGCCAAAAGCCGAGGCAAAACGCCGACTACGGGATTTGAATTATGACACCCCACCAACGCCTAAACCGCTGGATTGAAGAGATCACTTCCCTTTGTGAGCCCGATGCCGTTCAACTGTGTGATGGCAGCCCCGAAGAATACCAACAGATGATGGCAAGCTTGACTGCGACAGGCGTTGCCAAACCGCTAAACCCTGAAAAGCGCCCCAACAGTTTTTTAGTGAGATCTGATCCAGCTGATGTTGCCCGGGTCGAAAGCCGAACTTTCATTTGCAGCGACAACGAGCAAGACGCTGGACCGACCAATCATTGGGCAGACCCTAACGAAATGAAGGCCAAGCTTACCGGCCTTTTCAAAGGGTGCATGCGCGGTCGTACCATGTATGTTATTCCGTTTAGCATGGGGCCCGTGGGTTCGCCGATCGCCCATATCGGCGTCGAAATATCAGATTCTCCCTACGTTGTTGCCAGCATGCATATCATGACTCGTGTCGGCCGGGCCGTGCTTGAAGAACTTGGCACCGATGGTGACTTCGTGCCGTGCTTACATTCTGTTGGCCAGCCTTTGCAATCGGGTGATACCGGTGCCGCTTGGCCTTGTAATCCTGACAATCTTTATATCGCTCACTTCCCTGCTTCACGGGAAATTTGGAGCTTTGGTTCTGGCTATGGCGGTAATGCTCTCCTGGGTAAAAAGTGTTTTGCGCTGAGAATTGCTTCAGCTATGGCGAGAGATGAGGGCTGGCTTGCTGAGCACATGCTGATCCTTAAACTGACTAACCCAGATGGCGAATATCGATACATTGCGGGCGCCTTCCCAAGCGCCTGCGGAAAAACCAACTTAGCCATGCTAGTACCGACCATCCCAGGTTGGTCCGTAGAGACAGTGGGCGATGATATCTGCTGGATGAAGTTTGGCGATGATGGCCAGCTCTATGCAATTAATCCAGAAGCAGGATTCTTTGGTGTCGCACCGGGTACTGGTATGGACACTAATCCTAACGCCATGCAAACCCTCGACGGCAATTGCATTTTCACTAATGTGGCAGAAACTGATGATGGCGACGTTTGGTGGGAAGGTATGACCGATACTGCACCAGCACACTTGATTGATTGGCGAGGCAACGACTGGACCCCGGACAGCGACACGCCAGCCGCGCATCCTAATGCTAGATTTACCGTCTCTGCAGCCCAATGCCCAGCCATTGCCGATGAGTGGGAAGATTTAAAAGGTGTGCCCATTAGCGCGATTTTATTCGGCGGCAGACGCGCCTCAGTCGTGCCTCTTGTCAACGAAGCCACCAGCTGGGAACAAGGCACCTTTTTTGGTTCCATTGTAGCCTCAGAAAAAACAGCCGCGGCTGCCGGCGCTATTGGTGAGCTTCGTCGTGATCCGATGGCGATGCTGCCTTTTTGTGGTTACAACATGGCTGATTATTGGCAACATTGGATTAACATTGGGCAAACGGCCAATGCAAAATTACCTAAAATTTACTATGTCAATTGGTTTAGGAAGGATCTTGAAGGCCAGTTTGTTTGGCCTGGCTTTGGAGAGAATGCACGCGTGCTCGAGTGGATTTTCGAGCGTTGTGCCGGTCGCGCCGACGCCGTTGAGACACCGATTGGGCATCTGCCTACACTCGATGCCTTGAATTTTGACGGCTTAGACCTTACCGAGGACGCAATCGCAACCCTATTGCGCGTTGACATCCAAGGCTGGTTAGCAGAGATTCCCCTGATCGAATCGTATTATCAGCAGTTCGGTACCAACGTGCCCCCTGCACTATTCGACCAATTACAGCGTTTAAGCGAGCGACTTGAGGCCGCTGCTGTCAACGTTGCTTAAGGAACAATAAGGTAACAGGGCGAGCGCGCGTCTGTGCTCGCCTTCTTAAATGAGCGCCGCGCTATCCAACATTCTGCCGAGCGCTAAAGCGCCTTCTCACCCCATCGGCTGGGGTCTCGATTGCTACTGACCGCCCTTTTGATCAGCAGCAACCCTTTTTGACCTAACCCTTTTTGTCCTAATCCAGTCGCTCGATGATGGTGCCCGTCCCTAGACCACCTCCGCAACACATGGCAATCAACGCGTATCGCCCGCCGGTGCGCTCGAGTTCGTGGAGGGCCGTGGTGATCAACCGTGCCCCAGTGCTACCGGTTGGATGACCCAAAGCAATTGCGCCGCCATTAACATTTACTTTGCTGTGATCCACTCCTAGATCTTTTTCCCAAGCAAGCACCACAGACGCAAAGGCTTCATTCACCTCAAAAACATCAATGTCCTCAAGGGATAGGCCCGCGCGCTCTAGTACTTTACGGGTCGCTGGAATGGGGCCTTTTAGCATGGTTACTGGATCGACGCCCACCAACGTGGTCGCCTTGATTTTGGCCCTAGGCTTTAAACCCAGTCGCTCGCACGCGCCTTCACTCGCCATGATGACAGCCGCTGCGCCGTCAGAAACCTGAGAACTTGATCCCGCGGTGTGGATCTCTTGCCCCGGGACCGGATTTAGACCTGCGAGGGACTCAAGCGTTGTCTCGCGTAACCCTTCATCCCGATCAATCACCCGCATCTCGCCGGTCGGTTCGAACTTTTCGTCCAAAACGGGCGCTTCGACCGCCGCGACCTCTCGATCAAACCGGCCCTCCTGCCATGCTCGAATGGCTTTCTGCTGACTTTCAAGGCCGAACTGATCCGTATCCGCTCGAGTGATTTGGTATTCTTCAGCGATCATCGCAGCACCCATGAACTGGCTCGTAGGCTGATAATGACTGCTGTATGACTCTCCCATTGGAGAGCCATCTTTCATGTTAGAGCCCAAGGGGACACGGCTCATCATTTCGACACCACAACTCATCACCACGTCTTCGATACCTGCGCCAATCATCGATGCCGCCATAGAGGTTGCTTGCTGGCTCGAACCACATTGGGAGTCAACGGTTGTTGAGGCTACTTCTAACGGCAACCCTTGAGAAAGCCAAGCGATGCGTGCGATGTTAAACGACTGCTCACCAACTTGAGAGACGCACCCACCAACAACCTGATCTATTGCAGCGGGATCGATGCCTGAGCGATCAATTGCGGCTTTTTGAACTTTACCCAGTAAATCCGCGGGCTTAAGCCCAGCTAATCCTTTGCCTCGCTTTCCTATGGCGCTACGACAAGCTTCAACAATGTATACATCTCCCATGATGTCTTCCTTTTCATTCTCGAACGTTCAAATTTGCACCCCAGTTTGCCCTAGACAAAACGCTGGGGTGGATCGGTCCATTAAGCGCCTATTTTTCCGGCCTTATGGCAGGCTCTAGCATAGAGAGCCTACTGTAGCGGCGCAAGAGCAAGACCGCTAGGCTCATGCCTACTGGTTGGATCGGCCAATCTTGTAAAACACAAAACCAACCAATGATGCCGCCAACAACATGGCCCACTCTTCTGGCCATAGCAATGCCGCTGGACTACCTGGCAAATACAACAACAGTAAAGCCGCCGTTAACAAGAGGGTGACGGCACCAAGAGGCATCCCATAAGGAACTCGGAAGGGTCTTGGCATCTGTGGCTCGGCGAGTCGCAATTTCAAAAAAGAGATCACGACAAACAAATAGGCGACTACAATGGCAAAGCTACCCGCATCCACAAGCCAAATCAGTATTTCTCGACCGAAGAACGGCGAAATCAAGCTCAGACCTCCAATGCCCAAAATGCTGACGTAAGGCGTTTGGTATTTAGGATGTAGCCGAGCGAATACTGAAGGTATCATGCGGGCCGCGCCTAGGGCATAGAGAATTCTGCTTCCACCGATAATAAAGGCGTTCCAGCTGGTTAAGATCCCACCGACGCCTGCTAACAGCATCACCTGTCCCATCCAAGGCCGTTGCCAAACAGATGCCATGGCATCCGCCGTCGGCATCTTTGATTCCGCCAGAGCAGCATCCGTTAGGGCTCCTCCTACTGCCAAGGAGATCGCGATATACCAAGCGCCAGCCAACCCAACGGAAAGCACCAGCAACCAACCAATACGTTTTGGCGGTAAATTTATCTCTTCGGCGCTTTGTGGAATTACATCGAAACCCACCAGTAGAGCCGGCACCATCACTAAGACCCCGAGGGCACCAATCCATTCATTCGGTAACGGCGCAACTGGATGCGCAAGACTAGGTGCTAAGCCAACCCCTAAAAAAAATAATAACCCCACACCCAAAAACAACACAGTCAGCACACTTTGGACAAAAGCAGCAAACCGAATTCCAACATAATTGACCCAGGTCATGACAATTGCACCTAGCGCACCTACCGCCACCAAGGATGCATAAACGGGAGATCCTGCAACATGCCATAACAGACCTTGAGCAAGATCTGGAAACAAATACTCAAGCGCCGTAGGTAAGGCTGCAGATTCAAAGACGCAAACCGTCACATAAGCAATCACCACCGCCCAACTGGCCACAAAAGAGGCGGTGTAGCCGAGAGCGCGCTTGGTGTAATGATGTTCCCCACCGGCGTGCGGCATGGCCGATGCCAACTCTGCATAGGTCAAACTAATGAGCAGCACGATCAGTGAGCCTAAGGTAAATGCAGCAACCGTTCCCAGGGTGCCGGCTCGACTGAGCCACTCGCCCGTCAAAAGCACCCAGCTCCAACCAATCATAGCGCCACATGCCAAGGCGATGACCTCCCGATTCATCAGCGTCTTTGCTAACTTCCTCGCCACAATCTCGTCTCCTTAACTCTGATGAACATCGTC
>Ga0181587_10000119_pt1 | contig 57204 bp, 58 predicted proteins | sample 071ome_27_FD_132463 | JGI IMG/M metagenome (GOLD analysis project Ga0181587, IMG submission 132463) | Coastal salt marsh microbial communities from the Groves Creek Marsh, Skidaway Island, Georgia - 071409AT metaG (megahit assembly) | ecosystem: Environmental > Aquatic > Marine > Intertidal... | reverse complement strand
TTCCGCATACTGTCACCGGATGAAACGGGCAGGGAAGGCAACGATGCCTCCTGTGTCCTGCAGGTTTCTGCGGGCAATTTCACTGCACTCCTGCCAGGCGACATCGAGGCGAAAACGGAACTGGCGCTTGTCCGCCGTTACCGCGAAAGCCTGGCTGCATCGATACTGCTGGCTCCCCACCACGGCAGCAAAACATCCTCGACACCGGTTTTCATCCGCTTCACCGATCCGCAGCATGTCATTTTTCATCGGGTTACCTCAACCGCTTCAACCATCCTGACCCTGCGGTGGTGGCCGTTATCACCGACACGGTAGTACGCTGCACCACAGTGCCCTGTCGGGTCACCTCCGGGTTTTGGTCAACCCGGAATCGGGCCCCGGGGATGTGCTGAGTTATCGTGAAACCCGTCCCAGATTCTGGTCTGGAAGACCCTGAAGCGGGGATTTAGCAGTTCTGGTCACGACCCGGATTATGGTACAGTGGCGGGCATCTAAGGCGTTGTAAATACGCCTGTTTTTGACTACCTGAAGGACTGACCAGCGTGTTTGAGATTGTACAGGCCGGTGGCTGGCTGATGCTGCCAATCATCCTCTGCTCCATTATCGCCATCGCCATCGTCATCGAACGGTTCTGGACGCTCAATCCCACCCGCATCGCCCCGCGCAATGTCCTGGCCGACGTCTGGGGCAAGATCAAGCACAACCAACTCGATGTCGCCCAGTTGCGCGATCTGCGCATGTCATCCCCGCTGGGCCAGATCCTCGCCGCCGGGCTGGTCAATTCCAAGGCCGGACGCAGCATCATGACTGAAAGTATCGAGCAGGCGGCCAGCCATGTGGTGCATGACCTGGAGCGCTACCTGAGTACACTCGGCACTATTGCCGCCATAACTCCGCTGCTGGGCCTGCTCGGCACCGTGTTCGGCATGATCCGTGTATTCAGCGAAATCATGGCGCAGGGCACCGGCAATGCCAACGCGCTGGCCGGTGGTATTTCAGAGGCGCTAATCACCACCGCCGCGGGCTTGTGTGTGGGTATCCCCGCCCTCATGTTCTACCGCATGTTCCTGCGCCGGGTGGAAAGCCTGGTGATCGACCTCGAGCGGGAGTCCATCAAGCTCGTGGACGCGCTGCATTCATCACGTGGCGTGGAAATACGGGAAAACTGAGCGTGGAGCAGGGTACAGCGACGTGAAATTCCAGCGCAGCCTGAAAGAGGAAGTCAGCGTTAACCTCACGCCGTTGATCGACGTGGTGTTCCTGCTGCTGATATTTTTCATGGTGACCACCACGTTCTCCCGCAACACCAACCTACTCATCAACCTGCCCGAAGCCAATGGCCAGCTGACCGAGCAGGAAACCGTCGAGATCGAGATACTGATTGCGCAGAACGGCACCTACTCGGTGAACGGACGCCAGCTCATCAATACCGAGCGAGAAACCCTTATGCGCACCATCGCGGACGTATCCGGCGGCGATACCAGTATTCCCCTGATTATTACCGCTGATGCCAGCACCACACACCAGGCGGTGGTGACCGCCATGGATGCAGTGGCCCAGCTCGGCTTCACCAGTCTCAATATCGCCACCCGGGAACCGGGTTCGGAATAATGACCTCACCTGAAACAAGCACCACTGCGGTGGCCGCCAACCAGGCTGCCACAGCGCCGTTAAACAGCGCTGCACTCTACGGGCGCCTGCTGGGCTACGTCAGGCCCCTGCGCAGCTACTTCCTGCTGGGTATCTTCGGCTTCGTGCTGTACTCGGCATCCAGCATCCTCTTTTTCGACCTGCTGCAGGAGTTGGTCGACACTATCGGTGCCAATATGGCGGTGGCCGCTGACCAGCGCCTGTTCATTCCCCTCACCCTGATCCTGATAGTCGCTTTCCGTGGTGTCGGCGGGTTCCTGGGTACCTACTACCTGGCCCATATTGCCTACCATATCGTGCATCGTCTGCGCGTAGAGTTGCTGAACCGCTTCATCGGTCTGCCGAGTGCCTGGTTCGACCGCAATACGGCCGGCCACCTTGTCTCGACGGTCACATTCAACGTCAGCCAGGTCAGCGCGGCGGTCAGTGATGCGCTGACGGTCATACTCCGCGAGGGGCTTTTCCTGCTGGGCCTGTTTGGCTTCCTGTTGTATGTCAACTGGAAGCTGACACTGCTGTTCGTGGCGGTGACGCCAGTGATCTCCCTGGTCGTGCTGTTCGCGTCCAAGAAATTCCGCAAGCACTCCAACCGGATCCAGATTTCGATGGGTGATGTCACCCACGTCCTGTCGGAAACCCTGAAGGGCATGAAAGTGGTGAAAACTTTCGGGGCGGAAAAGCAGGTTCAGGATCGCTTCGAGGAGAGCAGTGCGCGCAACCTGAAACAAAACCTGAAACTGGCCATGGTGGATGCCATCAGTACGCCCGTCGTGCAGGTGGTCGTGGCTTCCGCGCTGTCGCTGCTGCTGTGGCTGGCGATGTCGCCCGAAATCCTGACGCAGATGTCCCCCGGTGATTTCGTCGCCTATGTTACGGCGGCGGGCTCCATGCTCAAGCCGATACGCCAGCTTACCAAGATCAATGCGGTCGTACAGAAGGGACTTGCCGCGGCGCAGTCGATTTTCGTCCTGCTGGATGAAGAACAGGAAACCGATACGGGCAAACGCACCATCGACAAGGTCACTGGCAGGGTCGAGTTCCGCGATGTCAGTTTTGCCTATGCCAATGAGAAGCCGGTGCTGGCTGGCATCACCTTTACCTGTGAGCCGGGCGAGGCCATCGCCATTGTGGGTAAATCAGGGGCCGGCAAAAGCACCCTGGTGAACCTGATCCCGCGTTTTTACCAGTATAACCACGGGGAGATCCTGGTTGACGGTATTCCCGTCAAAGAGCTGACCCTGCAGAGCCTGCGCCGGCAGATCGCCCTGGTCAGCCAGCAGGTAGTACTTTTCAATGGCAGCGTTCGTGAAAATATCGCCTACGGCGACATGCAGGGCGCCAGTGATGATGCTGTCCGCCAGGCTCTGGCCAGTGCCAATGCGCTGGAGTTCGTCGACAAACTGGATAACGGGCTCGACACCCTGATCGGCGATGACGGTTTCCTGCTGTCAGGCGGGCAGCGTCAGCGTCTTGCCATTGCACGGGCTTTGTTGAAGGACGCGCCGATCCTCATCCTGGACGAGGCCACTTCGGCGCTGGATTCCGAATCGGAAAAGGCCATCCAGTCGGCGCTGGAGCATCTGATGGCAGGGCGCACCACCTTCGTTATCGCCCATCGCCTGTCCACCATCGAATCGGCCTCCAGGATCCTGGTGCTGGACCAGGGCAGGATTGTCGAAAGCGGCACTCATGCCGAACTTATGACTGCAGGCGGGCAATATCGGCAATTGCACGCCCTGCAGTTCTCGCAATAAGCCCCAGCCCATGAGACGGCTTGTCGATGCCTGGTACAAGAACAAGCGCTGGATCCAGTGCCTGCGGCCACTGAGCTGGCTGTTCGGCCTGGTCTCGGCGGTGCGCCGCAAGCTGTATCGCAACACGGCCCGTGCATATACCAGCAAATACCCGGTCATCGTCATCGGCAATATCACTGCCGGCGGTACCGGCAAGACACCGCTGGTGATCTACCTGGCGGAGAAACTGGTCGAGAAGGGATTTCGCCCGGGCATCGTCAGTCGCGGCTATGGCTCAAAGGCCGCGGCCTATCCCTTTACCGTGACGCCTGATACGAGCTTCCTCGAGGCTGGTGAAGAGGCCCTGATGATTGCCCGTCATACCGGCTGCCCGGTCATCGTCGATCCCGACCGGGTCGCCGCAGTACAGAAACTGGAAAGCGAATTCGACATCAACGTCATCATCAGCGATGACGGCATGCAGCATTACCCGCTGAACCGCACCATGGAGATTGCCGTAGTCGATGGCCAGCGCGGATTCGGCAATGGCTACCTGCTGCCGGCCGGCCCGCTGCGCGAAAAACCGGCTCGCCTGACCTCGGTGGACCTCGTTGTCTGCAACGGCGCAACCCGGCACGATATGCCTGAAAACGCGTTACGGATGGATCTGGAAGCCACTCACCTGGTTCACCTGGCGGATGACAGGGCCCTGTCCGTTCATGATGCCTTCCTCAGTTCCCTGACCGCCCGCAAGGTGCATGCTGTCGCCGGAATCGGCAACCCCGAACGCTTCTTCAACTCTCTTTGCGCTTGCGGGTTTGATATCATTACCCACATTTATCGCGACCATCACCTGTACCGCGAACAGGACATAACATTCGCCGACGACCTTGATGTGGTCATGACGGAGAAGGACGCGGTCAAGTGCCGGCAGATCTGTTCCGAGAATCACTGGTTCCTGAAAGTTGCGGCGAGACTGCCGGATGCTTTCATGCAACGTGTGCTCGATAAACTGCAGTCGGCCGCATGACCAACAACCAATGCTCGTTGAGCACCAGGATTAATCATGGATAAAAAGCTGCTAACCATACTTGCCTGTCCTCTGTGCAAGGGGGAGCTGGTCTACAACCAGCAGGCCCAGGAACTGATCTGTTATCCCGACAGCCTGGCATATCCCATCCGCGATGACATTCCCATCATGCTGGAGGACGAGGCGAGGGCGCTGACACCGGAAGAAAAGGCGAACAGGAAAAAGAAGTGAGTTTCATCGTTGTCATTCCGGCCCGGTACCAGTCGACACGCCTGCCCGGCAAGCCCCTGCTGGATATTGCCGGCAAGCCTATGCTCCACCATGTCGTCGAGCGCGCTGCAAGCAGTGCCGCCGATGCCGTGTATGTAGCCACAGACGACGAGCGCATCCAGCACAGCTGCCAGGTACTGGGAGATCGCGTCATCATGACGTCCGCAGAACACCAGTCGGGCACCGACCGTATTGAGGAAGTGGCGCGCAAACTGGGTCTTGGCGACGATGCCATTGTCGTCAATGTCCAGGGTGATGAACCCATGATTCCTCCCGAAGTGATCAACCAGGTAGCTGCCGACCTGGCAAGCCATCCCGAGGCGCAGATATGCACACTCTATGAGGATATCGATAACGACGCGGACGTGCTGAACCCGAACATCGTCAAGGTGGTTGTCGACACGAACGGCTATGCCCTGTATTTTTCCCGTGCCCCGATTCCTTTTCCCCGCGGCAATAGCACGCAAACAAACCTGAAGGGCTACAAGCGCCACATAGGCATCTATGCCTACCGGGTAAAGGTGTTGCACGCTTTCGTCAACTGGCCGCTCTGCGAGCTGGAAAGCACAGAGCAACTGGAGCAATTGAGGGCGCTGCACAATGGCAGCCGTATTCGCATCCAGAAGGCATGTGCCGCCATTCCTGCGGGCGTGGATACGCCGGAAGACCTGGACAAGGTGCGCAAACTGCTGGGGGCTGCCTGATTCCATGACCGGCAAACCCGTAAAAGTGCTGATGGTCTGTCTTGGCAATATCTGCCGGTCGCCGACCGCCGAAGTGGTGTTCCGACACCAGCTGGCGTCCAGGGGCCTCGATAAGCATATCCTGGTCGACTCCGCCGGTACCGGCTCCTGGCATATCGGCCATCCACCGGACGCCCGCGCCATGCAGGCCGCGCTGGAGCGCAGCTACGACATGTCGGCACTGCGCGCCCGCCAGGTCGTACCCGCAGACATGGCGGAATTTGATTATATCTTTGCCATGGACCGGCAGAACCTGAACGACCTGCTCGACATCTGCCCCGACACATACCGGGACAAGCTGTCCCTGTTTCTTCACCATGGCAACAGCGACGTGGAGGAAGTCCCCGATCCATACTATTCCGGGGCCGACGGTTTCGAGCTGGTGCTTGACCTGGTGGAAGATGCTTCCGCCGCCCTGGTCAGCTTGCTTGCAGCAAAGCACGACCTGTCCTGAGGCTGGCGGTAGGGCATGGAACTTCTCGAAAATTTCAACCTGAAAAATTTCAACACGTTCCACGTGTCTGCGCATGCCAGCTATTTCGTCAATGTACCCGACCTGGCCTGCCTGCGTGATGCCCTGGCTTTTGCCCGGGCCAGGGGGCTGCCGTTCATGCTGATCGGGCAGGGCAGCAATATCCTGTTCAGGCAAGATTACCCCGGGCTCATCATAGAGATGAATATTCGCGGCAGGAAACTGGTAGGCGAGGACGACACGCACTGGTATGTGAAGGCAAGCTGCGGTGAAAACTGGCACGCATTCGTCCAGTGGTGCCTGGAAAACGGCTACTACGGCCTGGAAAACCTTTCCCTCATTCCGGGCACGGTGGGGGCTGCCCCGGTGCAGAATATCGGTGCTTACGGCGTGGAAATGAAGGATGTCATGCTCTCGCTCGAAGCGCTGGAGATCGCCACGGGTGAGCTGGTGACGTTCAGCAATGCCGATTGCGGCTTTGCCTACAGGCATTCCGTATTCAAGGGGGACAAGCGTGACCAGTACATCATCTACAGCGTCACCTTCGCGCTCCACAAGCAGGCAGTCGTCAATATCGGTTATGCATCATTGGCGAAAGCCCTGGAAGGCACCCCTGAAGCAGACATTACCCCGGAGCTGGTCGGCATGACAGTCACCGAAATTCGGCGCAGCAAACTGCCCAGCCCGAGCCGGCTGGGCAATGCCGGCAGTTTCTTCTGGAACCCGGTGGTTCCCCGTAGGCAATTTGATACCCTGAAGCTGGAGCACCCCGGCATTGTCGGCTACCCGGACGGCGAGCAGGTCAAACTGGCGGCGGCCTGGCTCATCGAGCAGGCCGGCTGGAAAGGTTTTCGGGAAGGCGATGTGGGAGTGCATAGTCAACATGCCCTGGTGCTGGTCAATCATGGCCATGCCACGGGCGCCGAGTTGGTGGACCTGTCCGAACGCATCCAGCGTTCCGTGAAGGAGAAATTCGGTATACACCTGATGCCGGAAGTCAGAATTATTTAAAAAACCCGAAAAACGATAAAACGATAAAGGGATAAAACGATAAAGGGATAAAGCGTCCGAATTCAGGACTCAACCACATTTTCTACCCTATGCAACAACACCGTTCGGAAGCGCCAAATAAGCTAGTTGTATCGTCCGGCATACGCTTTATCGGTTTATCCCTTTATCGATTACCATGCACCCATGTCCGCCCCCATCTTCGACCATAAAAACTACCTGAAACACGCTCCCTCGCGTCCGGGTGTATACCGGATGCTCGATGTCGACGGGGAAGTCCTGTACGTAGGCAAGGCGAAGAACCTGAAGAACCGCCTCAGCAGCTATTTTCGGGGCTCCGGACTCGACAACAAGACCATCGCCCTGGTCGGCCGCATTCACGATATCGAGATCACCATCACCGGCAGCGAAACCGAGGCCTTGCTGCTTGAACAGAACCTGATCAAGGAAAAGCGCCCCCCATACAACATTCTGCTTCGCGACGACAAGTCCTACCCTTACATCTATCTGTCATCACAGGATGACTATCCGAGACTGGCGTTCCACCGTGGCGCGAAAAAAAAGCACGGGCGCTACTTTGGCCCGTACCCCAGCGCGGGCGCGGTGCGGGAAAGCCTGGCATTGCTGCAAAAGATCTTTCATGTGCGCCAGTGCGAAGACTCCTATTTCCGCAACCGGACCCGTCCCTGTCTGCAATACCAGATAAAGCGTTGTTCCGGTCCCTGTGTGAACCTGGCAACCGTGGAGGAATACGTGGTGGATGTGCGTCATTCCGTCATGTTCCTGGAAGGGCGCAGCGACCAGATCCGTGAAGAGCTCAATGCAAGTATGGAAAAGCTTTCCGATGAACTCCGCTTCGAGGAGGCCTCGAAGGTGCGCGACCAGATTCGCGATCTGCGCCTTATCCAGGAAACGCAGGTCGTGGCCGGGGAAAAAGGTGATGTCGATGTCATCGCGATGGCCCAGGATGCCGGCGCGGTATGCGTTCATGTGATTTTCGTGCGGGCAGGGCGCATCATCGGCAACAAGAGCTACTATCCGCGCTTCGTACTGGAGAAAGAACCGGGTGACATTCTTATGGCTTTTATTGCCCAGTACTACCTCAGCGAGGCGCACCGGCAAAGCATCCCCAGGGAGATTCTGTGCAATGCCGAACCCCAGGACAATGAGCAGCTGGCGGAGGCGCTGACCTACCTGGCGGGGCGAAATGTCAGCATCCGGCACCAGGTCAGGGGACATCGCCAGCAATGGCTGGACCTGGCCGCCGTCAATGCCGGCCATGGTCTGATGAGCAAGCTCAACAGCAAGCGCTGCATGCAGCAGCGTATCGAAGCCCTCAAGTCGGCACTGAAACTGGAGCGGCCGCCCATGCGGATCGAATGTTTCGATATCAGCCACAGTACCGGGGAAGCTACCGTCGCGTCATGCGTGGTGTTCGATGCCAACGGCCCCCTGAAGGCCGATTACCGACGCTTCAATATCGACAATATCACACCAGGGGATGATTACGCGGCCATGGAACAGGCACTGAAGCGACGTTACACCCGGCTTAAACAGGGCGAGGCAAAAATGCCGGATGTGCTGGTCATTGACGGCGGCCTGGGTCAGCTCGGCCAGGCGGAGAAAGTCATCGCCGAGCTCAATATCGGTGGCATCCTGTTACTGGGCATCGCCAAGGGCATCAGCCGTCGGGCCGGGCAGGAGACCCTCATCCTCGGCGGCAGCCACCGGGAGGTTGTGCTCCCCCCGGAATCGCCGGCACTGCACCTGCTGCAGCATATCCGCGACGAGTCCCACCGCTTCGCCATCACCGCGCACCGCCAACGCCGGGGCAAGAAGCGTACGAGTTCCTTCCTCGACGAGATACCGGGAATTGGTCCTGCCAGGCGCCGGGACCTGATTCGTTTTTTTGGCGGGCAGCAGGAGATTCGTCGCGCCAGCGTCCAGGATCTGCAGAAGGTCAATGGCATCAGCAAGACCCTGGCCAGGGACATCTACGAATACCTGCATTCTTCGTAACTGCCTAAAATCAAAGATAATCTGCCCCCGAAAGGCTATCTCCGGTACAATAGGCGGTCATGAATATCGCCAATTTCATGACCTTCCTGCGCATCCTGGCCATCCCGGTCTTCATTGGCGTCTATTACGCCGATTTTCGCGGTCATTACCTTGTCTCCTCCCTGGTATTCATCCTTGCCTGCATCACGGACTGGCTGGATGGCTACCTGGCGCGCAAGCTGGACCTGTGCACACCTTTTGGCGCTTTTCTGGATCCTGTGGCTGACAAGATACTGGTCACCGTGGCACTGGTCATGCTGGCCGCCAACTTCGCCAGTCCCTGGTTCGTGATTCCAGCAGCCATCATGGTGGCAAGGGAAGTACTGATTTCCGCGTTGCGTGAATGGATGGCTGAACAGAACAAGCGCAATCTTGTCGCGGTGGGCTGGCTGGGCAAGGTCAAGACCACTATCCAGATGATTGCCGTTATCGTGCTGCTGGCAAGCGATCCCGACGGCTCCATATGGTTCTGGGGACCCGGCTATGTACTCATTTATGTGGCCGCCATTCTCACCCTCTGGTCGATGTTTTTGTACCTCAGGAGTGCGTGGTCCGTACTGGGTGCCGAGCTTAAGTAGGGGGCTTTAATTCTTACCCTAAATGCCTGATTACCCTTGACTTGCGGCGCAGTCTGATTAGAATAGCCACCTCTTTGAAACACCCTGTTTCGTCAGTGAACCGGGTAACGACTGCAAGGCCTGGCAACCCCGTTTTCCAGGCATTGTTGAAGGCCAAAGAGCCTGAAATAGCGGAGCTCTGGCCGGGACTGATAACAACCTGTTGCGTCATGCAATGCGTTATAAAAAGTCCTGAGCAAAGAGACAATTTGGCAGTTACGGCATAACGCGGGAATAGCTCAGTTGGTAGAGCACGACCTTGCCAAGGTCGGGGTCGCGAGTTCGAGTCTCGTTTCCCGCTCCAAATTGCCGGTGTGTCAGAAGATCCTAAAGGCCGGATGGCAGAGTGGTTATGCAGCGGACTGCAACTCCGTGTACGCCGGTTCGATTCCGACTCCGGCCTCCAGTTTCTCCCTCTTTCGTTGTGTCTTCATTGCACGGATTACCTTTCCGCTGTCGACAGTCATATACTGGCGCCTTGCCACATTCGGTAACACGCCATGCACATGCAGCCCGGGTGGCGAAATTGGTAGACGCAAGGGACTTAAAATCCCTCGATGGCAACATCGTGCCGGTTCAAGTCCGGCCCCGGGCACCAAATATTATAAATGTCAGTTACTATGTCTGTCGGGTTGTTGCGGGGACTTGATCTGTACCAGCTAACCCGGTTGTTGTCATCCGGGTTTTTCTGTTTCAATATTCACGGCTTCAACAATAACAACAAGCCAGTTCTTCTTTCTATTGATCAAGTCTGAATCCAGGCAGGGGGTCATCATGCTGCGCCATCTTTCAATCTCATTTTTGCTGGTCGCCGGCCTGTTGACCGGATGCTCCCGGGATGAAGCAGGGACGGAAGCTTCCACAACTGCGGCTATGAGTGCAGCGGTGCCAACCATTGACCTGGTCTCCGCGGCGATGGGGCTCGACGATGTCGGTTCGGTGATGCTGACAGGTACGGCCTGGCGGATTCGCAACAGTTTCCGGCAAACGCTGACGGCAAGCCCGCCCTGGCCCGAGCGGGACAGGATCAGCAACTGGACGCAGGCCATTGACCTGCAGGCCCCGGCGATGCTCGGAAGCGGCGATACCTTCGCATCGAATCTGTTTCTCGAGCCGCCTGTGGCAGGTACCCATACGCTCAATGTACCGGCAGACAGCACCCGCTGGAGCCAGCAGATGGAAATCTGGCTGAGCCCCTGGGGCTTTGTCAAAGGTGCCGGGGCGTCCGGGGCCCAGGGCAGCCGGGTGGAGATTGACGGCGTGCCCTATACAAAATTCTCTTTTCAGTCGCCGGAGTCCATAACGTCGCCATCCGGTATGCGTTATACCGTCAATGGTTATGTAAACGCGGACAACCTGGTGGTGAGAACGGAAACGTGGGTGGAAGACGCCTTCATGGGCGACCTGCATGTCGTTGGCTTGTTTGACGAATACATGAGCTACAACGGCCTGATGGTGCCTCTCGTCATCGAACAGCAGCGGGCCGGTGGTGGCGTTTTCGGTATCAGTGTCTCCAGCGCGGCGGCCAATCCGGCCAACCTGGATGAACTGCTGCCCGCGCCTGCCGCGGGTGGGGAAGGTGGTGGTTCCCCGGCCGGCACCAGTGCGCCGCCAGCTGACCTGACCCAGCGGATCGGGGCAGGTGCCTGGCTGGTAACCGGTGGCTATGTTGCCATGGTAGTGGAATATGCAGATCACCTGGTGGTATTTGAATCCGGCCAGTCCGAAGCGCGCGGTGAGCAGATCATCCAGCAGATCCGCGAACATATTTCCGACAAGGAAATCCGTTTCATCGTGAATTCCCATCCCCATTCTGACCATACCGCCGGACTGGTGCCGTTCATGCGTGAAGGCGCCACGCTGGTCACTCACGCCAACAACGTAGCATTCCTCGACATGGCGCTGAATACGCCAAGGTCTCTCCTGGGAGAAGAGCCCCTCAATGCCGAGGTGATGGGTGTTTCAGGTGTCGGCGTATTCGAGGACGCAAGCAATCGCCTAGAGCTGCATTCAGTACCGAATCTGCATACCGACGGTATGCTCGTGGCTGTCCTGCCTTCACAGGGCGTGATGTTCGAAGCCGATTTTACGCTCCCGCAGCCGGGCGCCGAGGCCAACCCCTTCGTCAAGACACTGGCGCGTTATGTTGTTGAAAACGATGTGCAGTTCGAACGTTATCTCGCCGTGCATGCGGCCAATGTTCCCCAGACACGTGCCGACCTGGTGGCGACCATCGCCGGCGAATAGGGTGCTTCAGCGTTGGCAAGCGGTGCGTGTAATGGCGGGCAGGGAAGCCGGCATTCATGCCGTGTTGGCGGCCTGTGACCGGTCTCGCAAAGGTGTCTTTCTTTGCCTGGACATGCCTGAAAAGATTAACAAAAATACGAAAACCGTATATTCTAGACTCCCATGGATGACAACGAGTATCTCGAAAAACGCAAGGAGCTGGTTTACGGCCAGGCCCGCAGGCGTTCAAAAATGTATCCCCTGCTGATTGGTGTGTTCGTGCTGATGATCGTGGTCAACGTGGCCATGCTGGCTATTAACAATATCACCTGACGCCAAGGCGTTCTGCCGACGTCCGTTTAACGGCTTTCACTTCTTCACTTCTTTAACTTCTTCCACTTCTTTCGCATTTTCCATTTCTTTCCCTGTCCGGGAGTTGTCCGGATTCACGGCTGGTCAGTCACGCTTTCAGGCTCATCGTCTTCAAAGAGATGCGGATTCTTGTGAATGAACTCCCTGATCCAGCGTTCGAGGAAAGAGTCCGTTTCACGGGATTTGATGTACCCCCACCCGACTACGGCGATGAGCCCGGCGCCGATCACGTCGACGATAAGGTCCCACATGGTGTCGACGAGGCCGCTTTTCTGCATGTTGAGCCCAAATACCTGATCCATGAAGAATTCGAATATTTCCCAGAGGGTGCCGATACCGATGGCGAAGAGAAAGGCAAAGAGTGCGATGAACTGGGGGTGCAGGTCGAGATTGACGTCCTTTTTTTCATTCAGCACGTACACGAGCAAGAAACCGAGAATACCGAGCAGGAACGCGGAACCGCTATGCAGCACGACATCCCACCACCAGAAGCGGTTGTAGTAGTCGCCGAATTCCCCGAGGAACAGCGACATGTACAGGAATACAACGGCCAGTGTTTCGAAGCCGTGGGGTATGGTTACGTCAAACCGCTTGCCCAGCATGATGGGCATGAAGGTGATCAGCAGGATTACCAGGATTTCTGCCATGGCCTGGTAGCGCCCCTGCAGGAACATCAATGCGGCACCGACGAACAGGCTGAGTTTCAGGAAGAAAGACAGGCGCCTGTGGATGTAACTGGCGAAGTTTTCGGCCCGAAAGCGGCGCCTGGAGAACAGCGGCATGGCAGTATGTGCCCTTAGACGTTTAGCGGAAAGGGTAACAGGCCCGCATGGTCTTGTTAATAGCCCGCCAGGGTGGCTGAAAACCAGTGAAACGCCTACAATTTTCCAATGCCGGTATTTCTGCAACCACTTCTGTCCGATAAGACCCTGGTTTTGTACCTGGGACTGTTTTCACTGGTTTTCTTCTTCATTACCCTGCTGGTCATTCCCTGGCTTATCCTGCAGATACCGGCAGATTATTTCCATGAACCGGAACGGCATTCCCTGCTCAGCAGCCTCAGTCACCCGGTCCTGCGTATCACCATACTGCTGCTGAAAAACATCTTCGGGATTTTCTTCATCCTGCTGGGCATTTTGCTGCTGGTACTGCCCGGACAGGGGCTGTTAACCATCCTGCTTGGCCTGCTTATGATCGACTTCCCGGGCAAGTTCAGGATGCAGCGCTGGTTCGTGTCACAGCCATCCGTGCTGCATTCGGTCAACTGGCTGCGAAATAAGGGTAAGAAGGAACCGATAAAGTTATAATGTCGGCCTGTGTTTTCAGCTGAAGTATCACCCTGATGACCACCCTGAGTGTAAACCTGAACAAGATAGCCTTGCTGCGAAATTCGCGCGGCCGGGATTATCCCAATGTCGTCGAGTTCGCCGGCAAGTTCATCAGCCTCGGTGTCGAGGGCATCACCGTTCACCCGCGTCCGGACGAGCGGCATGTGACGCGCCGTGATGCCTACGACCTTGGCGCTTACCTTGCGGACCATCCGGGTATCGAACTGAACATCGAGGGCTACCCCGGGGAGGACTTCCTCACCATCATCCGTGAGGTCAGGCCTCACCAGTGCACACTGGTGCCGGATGCAGACAACCAGCTTACCTCCGATCACGGCTGGAATTTCCTCGAGCAGGGCGCCTTTATCACGGATGTCATTGCCAGGATCAACGACTGGGGTGTGCGCACGGCAGTTTTTCTCGATCCGGATCCGGCCCAGGTGGAACCAGCCGCTGCAGCAGGCAGCCACCGGATAGAGCTGTACACGGAAGCCTACGCGAAGGCGTGGGGAAGCCCGGCGCAAGCGCAGGTTCTTGCCGGTTACCGGGAGGTGGCGCGGCTGGCCCGGTCGGCGGGCCTGGGAGTGAATGCAGGTCACGATCTCGACCTGGATAACCTGCCTGACTTTCTTGCCATTCCCAGCATCCTGGAAGTCTCCATTGGTCATGCGCTTACCGTTGAGTGCCTGGAGCAGGGCATGCCGGCGGTAATAAAGCGCTACCTGGAAATCTGCCGTGACTGAAGCCGGCATCCGAACACGTCTCCTGCAAAGCCTGAAGACCATACTGGCCCCGCAATACATTCTCGCCACGGAAGAACAACTGAAACCGTTTGAGTGCGACGGGCTCTCGGTCTACCGGGAGTTGCCCATGCTGGCGGTACTGCCCGGCACTACCGATGAAGTCAGGTCCATCCTGGCCCTTTGCCACGAGCTTGGGGTTCCCGTTGTCACCCGTGGCGCAGGTACGGGCCTGTCTGCCGGGGCCAAGCCGCACCCGCAAGGACTGCTGCTGGTGCTGACACGCCTCAACCGCATACTCGGGATCGACCCGGACGCCATGACCGCCCGGGTGCAGCCTGGCGTCAGGAACCTGGCCATCTCCGAGGCGGCGGCCGAGCATGGCCTGTTTTACGCCCCGGATCCGTCCTCGCAGATCGCGTGCTCCATCGGCGGCAATATTGCCGAGAATGCCGGAGGTGTGCACTGCCTCAAATACGGGCTCACCGTCCATAACGTACTGCAACTGCATGGCTTCAATGCCAGGGGTGAACCCGTCGCTGTCGGCAGTGGCGGCCTCGACAGTCCGGGGTTCAACCTGCAGCCCCTCATCATAGGTTCTGAAGGCATGCTGATGGTGGTGACGGAAATCACGGTCAAGTTGCTGCCGTTGCCCCAACAGGTGGAAGTCATGCTGGCCGCCTTCGACAGCGTGGAAGCTGCAGGCCAGGCAGTCAGCAACATCATCGCGGCGGGGGTCATTCCCGGCGGCCTGGAGATGATGGACAACAATGCGATCTGCGCGGCCGAGGATTATGCCCACGCCGGTTACCCTCGTGACGCTGCCGCCATCCTGCTTATCGAAATCGACGGCTCGCAGGCAAACGTCCAGGAGCAATTGCATGCTACCCGCGAAGTGCTGACGCATTCGGGTGCAACTTCCCTGAAAGTGGCCGGCAATCCGGAGGAACGGGCCTTGTTCTGGAAGGGGCGTAAAAGCGCCTTCCCGGCTGTGGGTCGTATCTCGCCAGATTACTATTGCATGGATGGCACCATACCGCGCAGTGCCCTGGCCGGAGTTCTCAATTACATTGACAGCCTGTCCCGTGAATACGGTTTTGCCGTTGCCAACGTATTCCATGCCGGTGATGGCAACCTGCACCCGCTGATCCTGTTTGATGCCAATATCGAGGGGCAGCTGGAAGCCGTTGAGGAAATGGGCGGGCGCATACTGGAAAAATGCATCGCGGTGGGCGGCACCATCACCGGGGAGCACGGTGTTGGTCTGGAAAAGATCCGCCAGATGCCGCTGCAATTCACTGATGCGGAAATTGCCCAGTTCCATCGCGTAAAGGAAGCGCTCGATCCGGATAACCTGCTCAACCCCGGCAAGAATATTCCGCTCCTCAAGTATTGCCAGGAATATCGCGCCCTGGCAGCGGACATCGAACCCAACCGCCTGTTGCCGCGACAAGGGGAGGGACGCTAGTCATGCAGGACAGCGCCCATATCCTGCAAGCCCAGGTTAATGATGCCGTAAAAGAACAGCGGGCGCTGGCGATCTGCGGTGGCGGCAGCAAGCAGTTTTATGGACGGCAGGTGAGTCACGACCGACTCGACACTCGCATCCACGCAGGCATCACCGAATATTCGCCCACTGAGCTTGTGCTCACGGCGCGGGCGGGTACGCCGCTTGCCGAGATCGAGGCCACCCTCCTGCAAAACGACCAGATGCTGGGCTGCGAGCCGCCGATGTTCGGCGAGCAAGCTACCTTCGGCGGCATGCTGGCTACAGGATTGTCAGGACCGTCGCGGCCTTACCGCGCCGCCGTACAGGACACAGTACTGGGCTGCACCATTCTCAACGGCAACGGGGAAATCCTGCGCTTCGGCGGCAAGGTCATGAAGAATGTGGCCGGTTATGATGTCTCCCGCCTCATGGTGGGTTCACTTGGCTGCCTTGGTGTCATCCTGGAGGCCACTGTCAAAGTGGTGCCGCGATCACAGGCGCAGTTGACCGTGGCATTCGCTATCGGCAGGGACAAGGCCGGCGCACTGGTCAATGACATGCGCCGACAGGGCTTGCCGGTGACTGCTGACTGTCATGACGGTGATCGCCTGCTCGTGCGTTTTTCCGCTGGCGAGAAGGAAGTTGCCAGACTACCGCAACAACTGGCGCAGCATTACAGCTTCGTTGACTGGCACAGGTTTGAAGATGATGCGTTCTGGGGCCAGTTGAAAAACCACCAGTTGCCATTTTTCACTGATGGACGTGACGTATGGCGCCTGTCGGTGCCGGCGACTGCTGACATCAGTTCTTTGTCGGGCCGTGTGCATGATGTGCTGTCGGAGTGGGGTGGATGCCTGCACTGGCTGAAGGCGGAAGCATCGGCGGAATCTGTTTTTGCCGCCATGGAAGCCTGCAACGGCCATGCCAGCCTGTTTCGCCAGGAAGTGCGCCGTGAGTCCGTTCAGGTCTTCCAGCCGTTGCACGATTGGCACATGAACTGGCATCGCCGATTGAAAACCGCATTCGATCCTGTCGGCATCCTCAATCCCGGCAGGATGTACGCAGACCTCTGACATGCAGACCAGATTGCAGCCAGCTTTACTTGCAACGGACGCCGGTCGCGAAGCGGACAGTATCCTGCGTTCCTGCGTGCACTGCGGATTCTGCACCGCCACTTGCCCGACCTTCTTGCTGACTGGCAACGAACTGGATAGTCCCCGGGGTCGTATCTACCTGCTGAAGGAATACCTGGAATCAGGCAAGGCTACCCGTATCACGCGAACACACCTGGACAGGTGTCTTGTATGCCAGTCCTGTGAGACGACTTGCCCCTCCAATGTGCAATATCACCGGTTGATAGCAATCGGCCAGGGCATGCTGGCACAGGATGTGGCCATGCCGCTGTCGACACGAATCCGTCGTGGATTCCTGCTTGCCATACTGGGCTCGCCTGGATTATTTGCCGTCCTGGTACGACTGGGACGACTGCTGGCCTTCCTGTTGCCTGCATCCCTGGCTCGCCAGTTACCGGAAAAGCCCAGGTTCGATGACATAACAGCAGACAGCAGCGAATCCACACGCAAGGTTGTGCTGCTTCAGGGTTGTGTGCAACCGAGCCTGTCGCCCGATACTGTCAACGCCACTGCTGTCGTCCTGCGGGAAATGGATATCCGCTGCGTGCGTATACGTCATGAAAGCTGCTGTGGCGCCATGCACTATCATAGTGGTCACCAGGATATAGGCCTGGCGAGGGCGCGGCGACTTATTGACCAACTGCTTGCTGAACTGGATGCGGGTGCTGAAGCCATTATCAGTACGGCCAGCGGCTGCGGCAACTTCATCAAGGATTATGGCAGCCTGTTTGCCCATGATGATCCTTACAGGATAAAGGCCGAACGCGTAGTTCATGCGATAAGGGACATCGGCGAATTCCTGGCCTCGGAGGATCTGTCTGCCCTCAATGCAACCGGCAGCCAGACCCTGGCCTTCCACAGTCCCTGTACGTTGCAGCATGGTCAGCAGCTTGGCGGAGTGACCGAAAAGCTATTGAAGCAGCTCGGATTCACCCTGGCTCCCGTAAGTGACAGCCATTTATGTTGCGGTTCAGCAGGCACCTATTCGCTGTTCCAGCCCGCGTTTGCCGCGGAGTTGCGCAGGCAAAAACTGCAGGCATTGGAAGCCGGGGAGGCGGACAGTATCGCTACCGCCAATATAGGCTGCCAGTGCCACCTGGCGGGCGGCACCAGCAAACAGGTCAGGCACTGGATCGAATACGTTGCAGAAGTGCTGCGCGTAAAGCAAGGAAGCTAGCGGACGATAACTTCCAGGTTGCGTTCACCAAGGATCAGCCAGTCGGTATCAACCCGGCGAAATTCGATTTCTTTATGCGTTTCGTCAGTGTAACTGCCGCGTGAGTAATTCAGCCAGAATCTCACCAACGCCGTATCAGCATCATTCGCCATCATCTCGAAACGGTCAAAGCTCACAGCGATACCGGTCACACCTTCAATGCGGGATTCCCGTTTACTTCTCCAGGCTTCCCGCGAATCATGGTAGGACGGCATAAACGCCTCATGGTAGGCAGACAGGTAACCAGAGGAATTGCCACTTTGCCAGTCGTCAACCCAGGACTGGATGACAGTGTTCAGGACCTCCGGCAAGGCGGGGGCCGCAAGGGTTTCCGGCGGTATTGCATCTGCAGCGACATCTTGGGTGTCATCGGGCGAGGGCGGTGTGATTGCTTCCGGGATGCTGTCGTCGGCAGCAGCAGTATCCAACATGGCTCCGGCGCCTGCTTCTACTAGAACGGGAACCGAAACCAGGCCATCTTCACCGGTCGCATCTCTCGCCTCTGCCGCAACAATTACCGGCTCAGTATCAGGGGAAGACACGGAATTCGCGGCACCGGCAAGTATCGGGGAATCGTCAACTGGCTCCAGGACGCCGGGTTCGGAAACCGGGGTACCGACGACGTCTTCTGTTGCTTCCGCGGGTTCCTGAATCGGTCCGCCAAGCACTGGAACCTGGATATCCGTCGCTGCAGTTTCGGCTGCAGCAGCGGGATCGACCTCATCCAGGTACAGCGGTGTGTCGTCGGCCAGGATTTCCGCGACCTGAGCATTCTCCGGGATATTGTCTCCCGACAGCACAAAGGCAAGGATCGCGGTAGTGATGATGACTACCAGGGAGAGCGCCGCCTTGAAATAGGTTGGAGCGGTAATTGGGATGTCTTCTTCATCGAGGATTTCTTCCACTTCACGGACGTCCGGGCTGACGGGAGTTTCCACGGCCGGCATTGCGTCAGTGTCGGGATCGTGTGTTGGCGTCACCGCCGGCTCCGCAGCGGAAAGTGATTCCTGCACAGGTGCGCTGAAGCGTTGCTCAAGCAGGTTGATCGTCCTCCCTGGCAGACCCTTGCCTGTTGCAAAGAGTTGATTCAGTTCCTTGGTGTTCAGGTCCTTGCCGGTGACGCCCGCCTGTTTTTTAAAGCCGTAGTAAAAATCCAGCAGCTCATCCTGGTTCATGGGCCTGAGGGTGAAACTCTGGTTCAGGTACTGGGTCAGCGAGCGCAGTTCGGGATCATCGAAAACCCTGTCCAGCTTTGGAGTGCCGCAAATCACCTGGGAGACCAGGGTGTCGCTGGAGTCATGGACATTATTGAGCAAGCGAATCAGTATGAAGATATCCTTACTGATCTTCTCGGCATCGTCGTAGATGATGATGAGTATGTTGTTGGGCGGTGCCTTGGCCAGCAGGTAGCGGGACAGCGAACGGGTGAAGTTCTTGTCACGGGGGAGGTCCAGTTCCGTCTGGATGCGCGTGTGGAGAAATTCGACCGATTCGGGAGGAGACTCAAAGAAGATGACGTCATGGCCTTCGGCCTTGAGTTCGTGGGCAAGATTCCGGCACAGGGCTGTTTTACCGGACTCATCAGGCCCCACCACCTTGATGATGCCTTCGTTTATCGTCAGGGCGGTGCGTATCCCCGTCAATAAATCGAGATAAGGGCCGAACCTGAGATAAGTATCCTGCGAAAGCACCATGCCATGAAACGTGTAGGCCGGTACCGGCGGGAAGAATAACCTGCACAGCACCGGAAATAACCGGTAATTCAGTCAGGGATTGTATTAGATATCCAGCAAATATACAGCCAGAAAGGACAGGGCACTGGCCAGGATGGCCGCGATGAATACGCCGGTCCAGCCTGGCCCCGCGGGTCGCACATCCTGTTGGAAGTTCTTCTTGATGCGCACGTCTTCCGTGTCCATGATCGCGCGCTGCACATGAACATTGGTGATCTTGGTATCACCGCGGCCATAGGCGACCAGCAGTGACTTGTGGCAGAGTATGTTTATGAGGCGTGGAATGCCGGCGCTGGCGAGGGAGAGTTCCTGGATCGCCTTGAGGTTGAACAGGTTGACCCCGGGAAAGCCGGATTTGTTCAGCCGGTGGTTGATGTAGCTGCCGACTTCCTCGGGCGTCAGTACCGGCAGGGTATAGGAAAACGTGATGCGCTGGCGCAACTGGCGCAGCGAATCCCTGGACAGCAGGTCATTGAGTTCCGGCTGGCCAAACAGTACCACCTGCAGCAGTTTTTCCGATTCCGTTTCCAAGTTGGTCAGCAGGCGCAGCACTTCGATGCTTTCTTCAGGCATTGCCTGGGCTTCATCCAGCAGGAAAACCACCTGTTTGCCTGACTGCCTGATTTCCATGAGCTTGCGGTTGATTTCACCCAATACATGGTGACGGCCCTTTTCATGATCGACCTCGAGGCCTAGTTCCTCGGCCAGGGCCAGGAGCAAGCCGTCGGGAGTCAGGAAGGGATTGGGAACGTAGGCAGTGACGAAGTTGTCACTGATCGTGTTGAGGAGCCTGCGGCAGAGAAGAGTCTTGCCGGTACCGACCTCGCCGATGATCTTGATGAAGCCTTCACCACTCTCCAGCGCCAGTTGAATCACCTCCAGTGCCCGGTGGTGACCATCCAGATCCAGGAAGAAATCCGTGTTTGGGGTCAGGGTGAAAGGCAGCTCACGCATGCCGAAAAATTCTAGATACATTCTGTGTGCTAACTTCCTGACTCTGCGGTGTTTTTTTTGTAATGAATGGGTAGGAATCCGGGTGAAGAATAAAGCACCACCCCGGTCTTTTAAATGTATCTCCCGACGTCTATGATGCCTAGTCTAGTCGCCACTGGCGCTCGGGCTGAATAGGAAATATTCCTGTTATTCAATTAATTACGGAACAATTGTATGTCATTTCTGGATGCTATGCTGGATCGGGAAACACTGGTACCCCGGGATCGTGCACTCCCGGGCAGGGAACAACCCCTGCAGGTGCCTGAAACCCACTATGTCAACGGCAACCGCATCCTGCCGCCGTTCCCACAACATCTGGAACAGGCGGTTTTTGGGCTGGGCTGTTTCTGGGGTGCCGAGCGGCGATTCTGGCAATTTCCCGGTGTCTACAGCACGGCTGCCGGTTACGCTGGCGGCTATACTCCCAACCCGACCTACAAGGAGGTCTGCAGCGGCCTGACCGGGCATGCCGAGGTTATCCTGGTGGTTTTCGACCCGGCGCAGATCACCTACGAGGTGCTCCTGAAGGCATTCTGGGAAACTCATGACCCCACGCAGGGCATGCGCCAGGGCAATGATCGCGGCACCCAGTACCGTTCCTGCATCTACACGACCGATCCGTCACAGGCAGAGCCTGCCCAGGCCAGCCTCGCCGATTACCAGCAGGCCCTGAAGGCATCCGGCTTCGGGGCAATCACGACCGAGATAAAGCCCCTGGATGATTTCTATTATGCCGAGGATTACCACCAGCAGTACCTGGCCAAGAACCCTACCGGTTACTGCGGTCTGGGTGGGACCGGTGTGGCCTGCGGCTGAAGTCGTTGCGCAAGGGCGCGGCAAATTCGGCTAGAATAAGCCCATGAAAGACGCTGCCACCCAGAAACTCGTCGTTGCCATTTCCTCGCGGGCCCTGTTCAACCTTGACGAAAGTCATCGGGTCTATGTGAGCGAAGGGGTGGAAGCCTACCGCAAATACCAGATCGACCACGAGGACGAACTGCTGGAACCGGGTGATGCGTTCAGCCTGGTCAAGAAACTGCTCAACCTGAACACCCTGATCGGCAAACAGCGGGTGGAGGTCATTCTGCTCTCGCGCAATTCTGCCGACACCGGCCTGCGTATCTTCAACTCCATCGAACAGCATGGTCTGGATATCCAGAAGGCGGCCTTCTGTGGCGGCTCCAGTCCGTACCGGTACATCTCGGCATTCAATTCCCACCTGTTCCTCTCCACCGACGGCCAGGACGTGCGCAAGGCGCTGGAAAACGGTATCGCCGCGGCGACCATCCTGAATTCTCGCCAGGCCAATGTGGATGACTACAAGCTGCGCTTCGCGTTTGATGGGGATGCGGTGCTGTTTTCCGATGAGGCGGAAAAGATCTACAAGACACGTGGACTGGAAGAGTTCACGCGCAGCGAAAAACTGGCTGCCAAGGAGCCGTTGACAGGGGGGCCCTTCCGGCACTTCCTGGCTGCGCTGCACATGCTGCAGCAGGAATTCGGGCCGGATGATTCGCCGATACGAACCTGCCTGGTGACTGCGCGTGCGGCTCCGGCTCACGAACGTGTCGTCCGCACGTTGCGCGAATGGCAAATCAACATCGATGAGTCCCTGTTCCTCGGCGGCGAGGACAAGGGTGCCTTCCTGCGCGCCTACGATGCCGATGTCTTCTTCGACGACCAGCAGGGGCATTGTGAATCGGCCCGCGAACATGTCGCCACCGGCCATGTCCCGCATGGGGTGGCTAACCAGGAACTGGCGGAAAGCCAGGGCTAGGTCCCTGTTACCTCAGAGCAGGGTAAATTTCACCCCCAGCGATACCAGCGCGATAGCGAGTACGGCGCGCATCCACTTGTCCGGGAACAGGCTGCCCACATGGGTGCCCAGATATATCCCGGGTATCGATCCCACCATCAACGTGCCGAGCAGGACCAGGTCGACGAGACCGTTGGCCAGGTAACCCAATCCGGCGACGGCGGTCAGGGGTACGGCATGTGCTATGTCGGTGCCGACTACCTGGGTGGCGCGCCAGGCCGGGTACAGCAGGAAAAGGATGGACGCACCGATGGCGCCCGCGCCGACCGAGGTCAGCGTAACGCAGATTCCCAGAACCATGCCCAGCACCAGGGTCACGGTTGCAGTATGTTTATGCGCAAAATCTGATTGCGGCACCCAGGCGTCAGGCTGACTGGCGATCGCACCGCCGTTAAACCGGCGCTGGATTCTTTTCTGGAAAGTAATGACCAGTGCCGTGAGCATCAGCATGACTCCGAGAAATGTGGTCATGATTTCATGGTGGCCGCTGCCTTCCTTTAATGCATCACCGAGGTAGAAATAGGCCAGTGCCAGTGAGCAGGGGAGGCTGCCGGCGGCAAGCAGGGCCATGACCTTCCAGTTAATGTTGCCTTTCTGGTGATGGAAAAACATGCCGCTGCCTTTCGTCAGGGCGGCATAAAGCAGGTCGGTGCCGATGGCCACCGGCGGTGAGTATCCCAGCAGGAGCAGGATGGGGGTCATCAGGGAGCCGCCACCAACGCCGGTCAGTCCCACAGCGAAGCCTACCAGGGCTCCGGAGGCGATCAGGATCAGGATATCCAGCATGGGCAAGGGCCTTGGGAGAAAAGTGCAGGATACGCAAACTTCTTTATTCTTAAAAATACTATTTAGCTATATTTCTATAATTAAAAGTTATATAAAATTCAGGCCATGAAACTCCAGCAACTCCGTTCCTTCCTGGAAGTCGCCAGGCAGGACTGCAATGTCAGCCGGGCAGCACAGAATCTGTTCACCTCCCAGCCGGGCGTCAGCAAACAGCTGCGGACGCTGGAAGAGGAACTGGGCACCGACCTGTTCATCCGTCATGGCAAGCACCTGAGTGAACTCACCCCGGCAGGCGTGAAGATCTCGGCAGCGGCACGCGACATCCTGCAACGGGTGGAGGCGATCAGCGCCATTGCCCAGGAGTATACGGCTGAAAATGCCGGCTCCCTGGGCATTGCCACCACCCATACCCAGTCGCGCTACATACTGCCCCAGGTCATCAAGACCTTCATCGAACGCTACCCGGACGTCAGCCTGCACATGCACCAGGGCTCGCCCATGCAGATCTCCGAACTGGCAGCAGACGGAACAGCAGACTTTGCCATTGCCACGGAGGCCCTGGAGCTGTTCAGCGACCTTGTCATGATGCCCTGTTTCCACTGGAACCGGGCAATCCTGGTGCCGCGGGACCATCCCCTGTGCCAGGTCAGTCGGCTCACACTGAACGATATCGCCGCCCATCCCATCGTCACCTATGTTTATGGTTTTACCGGCCGTTCCAAACTGGACGAGGCCTTCCGCAAGGCACGCCTGGAGCCGCGCGTGGTGTTCACAGCCGTGGATGCGGATGTCATCAAGACCTATGTCCGCCTGGGGCTTGGGATCGGGATTCTGGCCAGCATGGCCGTGGAGAAACGGGACGAGGACCTGGTGAGCCTGGACGCCAGCCACCTGTTCGAATACAGCACCACCAGCATCGGGTTTCGGCGGGGTTCCTTCCTGCGTGGCTATATGCTCGAGTTTATCGAAATGTTCGCCCCGCACCTGACCCGCGAACGGGTTGAGGCGGCCGTACAAAGTCCTGACAGGGAAGCCCTGCAGACGCTGTTTGCGGATATCGAGATTCCCGTGAAATAGGGGCTAGTCGCCGTCGCTGGCGATGACATTGCCCTGGTGCAGGCCGCATTCCTTTGCGGTGGCTTCTTCCCACCACCAGCGGCCCTCGCGTTCGTGCTGCCCCGGACCCACCGGACGGGTGCAGGGTTCACAACCGATGCTGACGAAACCGCGGTCATGCAGGGGGTTGTAGGGCACATCGAACATCCGGATGTAGTCCCAGACCTGTTTCGAGCTCCAGTTTGCCAGGGGATTGAACTTGACCAGGGCATGGTCCTTGGCGAAGGTGGGGTCCAATTCCATCACGGGAACCTGGTTACGGGTGCTGGGGCTCTGGTCCCGACGCTGTCCGGTGATCCAGGCATCGAGGGTGGCCAGTTTGCGCCTCAGCGGTTCGATCTTGCGGATTCCACAACATTCGTGGTGGTCCGTCTGGTAAAAGCTGAACAGGCCTTTTTCACGTACAAAGGCTTCCAGGGTGGCGGTATCCGGGCTCAGGATGTCGATTGTGAGGCCGTAGTGCTGCCGGACGCGGTCAATGAAGTGGTAAGTTTCCGGATGCAGGCGTCCGGTATCCAGCGTAAACACATGGACGGGCTTGTCTAGTTGCCTGGCAGCCTTGGTGGCCAGTTCGATCAGTACCACGTCCTCGGCGCCGCTGAAGGAGATCGCGAGTTTGTCAAATTCCTGCAGGGCCAGGCTGATCAGGTCCTTCGGGTCCTTTTCAGCATACTCCATTGCCAGGGCATCGATCTGTTCGACGGGAAAAGTCATGAAAATGGCTGGTGTGGCTCGATTTTGAACAAGAGCCGCATTGTACAACGCTGGTCATGTTCATGAAATCGGTATTTCGAACAGGCACTTAGGAACTAAAGCTGAAATCCGGCTCAGGCGATTTTCCACGTGAAAAACTTATTTAAAATTAACAAGTTAGAATGCTGCGGTCACAGTGACACCCATAATATAGTGGTTTTCGTACAAGCTGGTCACCAGATATGGTGGTTCAGCGGCCAGGCGTCTTGCAGTTCCGTTGCACCCCCCGTGCGAAACAGGGAAAATGGCGCTTTTTTTACCATCCGGCCTTGCTGTACCTTTTAAGGAGATCGTCTTGGAAATTGCCTGTCTTGACCTCGAAGGGGTCCTTATCCCGGAAATCTGGATCAATTTTGCCGAGAAGACCGGCATCGATGCCCTTCGCGCCACCACGCGGGATATTCCCGACTACGACCAACTCATGCAGCAGCGCCTGCGACTGCTCGACGAGCACAAGCTCGGCTTTCATGAAATCCAGGAAGTCATCAGCACCTTGGCGCCACTGGACGGCGCGGTCGACTTCATCGACTGGCTTAAGGAGCGCTTCCAGGTGGTGATTCTTTCGGACACCTTCTACGAGTTTTCCCAGCCCCTGATGCGGCAATTGGGGTTTCCCACGCTGCTGTGCCATCGCCTGGAGATCGCCGCTGACGGCAGGGTGGTCGACTACAAGATCCGCCAGAAGGATCCCAAGCGCCAGTCGGTGAAGGCTTTCCATGCCCTCAAATACCGGGTCATCGCCGCGGGCGATTCCTACAACGATACGACCATGCTGAGCGAGGCCGACCAGGGCATCCTGTTCATGGCGCCGGATAACGTGGTCAGGGAGTTTCCGCAGTTTCCCGCAGTATTCAGCTACGAAGACCTGAAACAGGAATTCATCAAGGCCAGCAACAGGTCGCTAGCGCCCTGAGTCTTCCCGCAACAGTCCGGCCAGATCCCTGAGCATCCTGGCCGTTGCACCCCAGATGTAGTACTTCCCGTAATTGAGGTAGTAGAACTGCCTGCGCACACCGTCCCGCTCCAGGAAGTCCTGCCGGTAGCGCGTCAGGTCGCTGATCATTGACAGGGGAATGGAGAAGATTTCCGCCACCTCGTCCGGGTTGGGTTGCAGCGCCGGCTGCCTGTCTGACACGGCAAGCACCGGTGCCACGGCAAAACCGGACGGCAATACCGTCACATCCAGGATGCCCAGCACGTCGACATCATTGTCATCGAGGTTGATTTCCTCACGTGCTTCGCGCAGGGCAGTATGCACCGGGTCCCGGTCACCGGCCTCGATACTGCCGCCAGGAAAGCTGATCTGGCCGGCATGGTTGGGCAGGTGATGAGTGCGTCTTGTCAGCACGATATGGGGTTCCCGGTCATCCGGATACGCCAGGATCAGGACTGCGGCGAGGCGGTGGTCTTCACGGTAGTCTTCAAGGGTGTGCTCGGTGTTGAGCCGGGTGCCAAGTTCGCGCAATGTTGCGATCGAGAATTCGGCCACTGGAACCTCTTCAGACCCCGGCCTTCAGGGTGTCCATGAACAGGGATATCTTGTCCAGGGTTTCCTGGTATTCCTGCTCGCCTACCGAATCGGCCACGACACCGCCGCCACCCCAGCAATGGATGCGCTCCGCATCCTTGACCAGCGTGCGGATGCAGATATTGCTGTCCATGTTGCCGCCGAAGTCGATCCATGCAAAAGCTCCGCAATACACGGAGCGGATGACGGTTTCCAGTTCATTGATGATTTCCATGGCCCGGATCTTGGGAGTCCCTGTAATGGAGCCCCCCGGAAAACCCGTCTGCAGCAAGGCAAAAACGTCACGGGTATCAGCCAGTGAACCGGTGATCGTGCTGACCAGGTGGTGCACATTGGTGAAACTCTGGGTCTCGAAAAGATCGGTGACATTGATACTGCCGGTACTGCAGACCCGGCCAAGGTCGTTGCGCAGCAAGTCCACGATCATCAGGTTTTCTGCGCGGTCCTTGAGGCTGGCTTCCAGCTCCGTCTTGTTACGGAGATCGATCGCGGGGTCAGAATTGCGAGGCCGCGTGCCCTTGATGGGTTGTGTCATTACCTGGCGATCTTTCACCTGGAGAAACCGCTCGGGAGAGAATGATAGGACCGCGCTGTCACCGTCTTCCATGAAAGCCGCGAACGGGGCCTTGGCAATCGTCTGCAAACGTGTGAACGCGGTATAGGGGTCGCCGTGACAGGGAGCGGTGAAGCGCTGGGTCAGGTTTACCTGGTAGCAGTCACCGGACAGGATGTACTCGATGACGCGCCGGTAGGCTGCCTGGTAGGCATCGCGGCTGAAATTGGACGTGAAATCCCCGTCCAGTCCGAATCCGCCGGAAACCCTGCCGGTGCCGGCCAGGGCCGACGCAATGGCGTCGCGAGTGTATGCCGGGCACGCGTCCCGAATGACCAGGCTGGTTGCCTGCTTTTCATGATCGATGACAATAACCCAGGAATAGATGCCGATCAGCATATCCGGCAGGGATATATCCCTGTCCCGGTGATCGGTAATTCGATGTTCAGCATGCAACAGTTCGTATCCGAAATAGCCGATGGCGCCGCCAGTGAATGGCAGGTCGATACTTGCATGGGAAACGGATTCCAGCGGGAAGTGGTCCGCCAGGACCTGCAATGGATTCCCCGCAACGTCGACGGTCGTGCCTTGCTGGGTTACCTGTGTCGTGCCATCGCATGTCCTGAGAATCGTATCGGGTGCTGCGGTAAGGTATTCAAAACGTGTGTCCTTGCGGGAGCGGTCGTTGCCGCTGGCAAGGAGGACCGGCAGGAGCAGGTGCCGCAGCTTTTTGAATAAAGGATACGGTGTCGGTTCGTAGGGCAGGGCTGTCAGTGTGTAGGGGACACTTCCAGCCTGCCTGGGCGCTTCAGTATTCAATGCAGGTATCAGGGGCAGTTGGTCGGCCTGGGTAGGCCGGCTATTTTACTGGCAATTAACGCCGGATACTCGGGAAAAAGCGTCATCAAGTACAGGCTGGAGCCTTTGTCGCCCCCAAAGCGGGACTTCATCTGTCTGACCAGCACACGCATCATGGGCGACAGGCCGTGCTCGGCATGGAATTCGCGCAACAGGTCGATGACTTCCCAATGTGCGGGAGTCAGGGAAATGTTTTCCCGCCTAGCCAGGATACCGGCAACCTCCGGCGTCCAGTCGGCCAGATCTTCAAGATAGCCTTCCTTGTCCAGGTGGATATCCTTGTCGGCAATTCGCAGCGAGTCGGGCATGGCAAACAGAATCTGTATATCAGCCCCAGTTGATGATCTTGTCGGCTGATGCGGCCAGCGCGACAAAATCCTGCCAGGATACGGCCCTGAATTCGGGCAGCATGGTTGCGGACAGGCCGCGGACAGCCAAATCATCTTCCAGCACACACAGGTTGTACGCCGGGAATTCCTGCCAGCGCCTGGCGGAGTCGCTTCCCGCGGCGGCATAGGCGGCTTCTTCTATCAACAGAATCGTATCTTCCGGTGAAGCCAGCGCCATGCACCTGTCCAGGCAAGGGGCAACCTTGTTGACCGTATGCAGGATCATCAGAACACCATTACCTGGTCGGCCTTCTGCACCAGTTCACTCAATGCGGCGTCATTGATGCCGGTTACCGAATCCGGCATCGCGGAAACATCGATACTGAAACGGCGGGCGGAATCTTCATGGAAGAAAACTTCCTGCACTTCGTACAATGCCAGTGCGGGAATCATTTTACCAACACTCTTGGGACCGTCTTTGCGATTGTCCTGCCCGGGCTGCAACTGCAGGACGCCGGCGTCGATAAAGACCATGCGCACGACCTGCTCGAAGGCCGCGGCGGTCAGGGCGACATCCAGCGCGGCACGCGCCGACTGGCTGGCGTAGGGCGCACTGGATGAGAGAATTAACAGGGAGCGGGTATCGGACATGAGCGGATATCAGGTAACAAAAGTAACGACACGATCTGCCTGGTTGAGCGCGTCCACCAGTTGGCCAAGACCGCTGATGTCGAACCCGGGCAACAGGTTGTGGCCTGTCCGGTCATATCTGGCGGCCTCGCCGGCATCCAGCAGGCCATGTTTGAGCGCCGAGGCGGCACAGACAACAGCATCCAGATCGTGTTCGCTGATCAAGGCATGCCAGCGTTTCGGAATGTCGACTTCATCCTGGGGCGCAACCGCAAAAGCAGATCCGTTGTGCACGCCGTCCTGGAAAAAGAACAGGCGGTAGATTTCATGGCCGCCATCGACAACCGCTTCGGCAAATTTCAGTGCGGAAAATGCGGCTGGGGAAGACCAGGGGGCGCCATTGATGATAATGGAGAATTTCATGTGCCAAACAAAAAAGCCCTACAGGTCATGCAGGGCTTTCCCGGGTTTTTTTCGCCGAGGTTCAGTCACGGTTGCCGGACAATACAGCCAGCAGGTGGAGCAGGTGGACGAACAGGTTGTAGATGTCCAGGTACAGGCTCACTGTGGCACGGATATAGTTGGTTTCCCCGCCGTGAATGATGCGGCTGGTATCAAACAGGATCAGGCCGGAGAAAATCATGACCGCCGCAGCTGAGATGGCCAGTGACAATGCGGGAATCTGGAAGAAGATATTTGCCAGCATGGCCACGATGATCACGATCAGGCCGGTCATCAGGAAACCGCGCATGAACGAAAAGTCCTTGCGGGTTGTCAGTACGTAACCTGACAGTGTCAGGAAGATCAGGCCGGTGCCGCCCAGTGCCTGGGCAACGATCATGCCACCGTTGGGTAACGCCGTGAGGTAGAAGTTAAGCATGGGGCCCAGGATAAAGCCCATCAGGCCGGTGAATGCGAAGACCGCCAAGATACCCATGGAGGAATTGGCGCTGGCATTGACCCAGAACAGCAGGCCGAAGCTGACAAAAAACAGTACCCAGTACATCATCGGCGGCAGGATGACAGCCATGCCGATGGTGGCGGTGACAACACTGAACAGCAAGGTCATGGACAGCAGCAGGTAGGTATTTTTCAGAACCTTGTTGGTTGCCAGTATCGCTTCCTGGCTTCTGCCGCCAACAGCGTATTGACCTTCTGTCCTGAAACCATAATCACTCATTCTTTCTCTCCGTTTACACGAGTTGGTGTTTGATAAAAAACAGCTTTTCCGGTTAACGATATGGGGATAATCCCCGGAAAATCAATGCTTTCATCATACTTAGACCGCCTTTAAAAGCAAGAAATTTCGGGGTGTGCATCCGGCCCGGCCGGCAGGTTGACTGGCGCGGTGATTAGGGTAAGATGCACCCCTTTCCCGGAGGGGTGGCAGAGCGGTTGAATGCACCGGTCTTGAAAACCGGCGTAGGTGAGAGCCTACCGTGAGTTCGAATCTCACCCCCTCCGCCAGACATAAAAAAGGCGCCCTTGGCGCCTTTTCCATTTTTGATCCAGCATCACTGACTGAACGCCAGCGACACATCCTCGCGTTGCAGGTCGATAAGGTCCAGCAGGATCTTGCCGCTTTCCACCAGGTATGGGTCGGCGTTCTCGTCACCTTCGGCCATGCGCTCATCGCGTTCGATGGGGTCGATGCCGGCATTGTTCAACACGATCTCGTCTTCATCGTCTTCGTTTTCGGCGTCCATTTCCTCTACAGTGGCCCACGGGGCCTCGCCTTTGGCAACGCGACGGGCGTTGGATGTCTGCAGGCGCCACTGGTCGGCTTCCTCGCGCTCCGCAATCAGTTGCGCTTCGTTCAGCGTCAGCTGGTTCTTTTCCTTGTTTTCCTGGGCACGCTTGATTTGCGCCTCGATGAAATTGAAATCGGGATCGCTCTTCAAACGCTCATCATGCCTGCTGATCAGGGTAGGCAGCACCGATTTCAGGTCGGAATAGGGTCGATAATAATTGGGATCGATGGTGTCCCAGGGCAGGGCGGTGGGCAGGGCGCTTTCACCGATATCTTCCGCTGTATCGTAGAGGTCGGGGAACTTGATGTCCGGCGTGACCCCTTTGTGCTGTGTGCTTTCACCTGAAATCCGGTAAAACTTGGCGCGCGTGATCTTCATCTGGCCTTCGCCGAGACCAACCAGTTCCTGGACTGTGCCCTTGCCGAAAGTCTGGCTGCCAAGAACCAGTCCGCGCTGGTAATCCTGGATGGCACCGGCAAAGATTTCCGAAGCCGAAGCGCTCAGGCGATTGACGAGAACGGCAAGGGGGCCGTCATAGGCCACTTCGGGATCCGAATCACCCTGCACGATATTGTTGCCGTCAGCATCGCGCACCTGTACGGTCGGGCCGCGGCGGATAAACAGGCCAACCAGGGAATTGGCTTCGGTGAGCGAGCCGCCGCCGTTGCGACGCAGGTCCACGACCACGGCATCCACGTTTTCAGCTTTCAGCTCTTCGAGCAGGTTGCGTACATCACGCGTGCTGCTGCGATAGTTTGGATCGCGACGCTGCAGCGCCTCGAAATCGATATAGAACGTGGGCAGCTCGATCACACCGATTTTATGAATTTCACCGTTGTGCTGAACCTCCACGACTTCCTTGCGGGCAGACTGCTCTTCGAGCTTGACCGTATCGCGGGTGATGCTGATTTCCTTTCTTTCCAGACCGGCGTCAGAAGAAGCGGGGATCACGTTCAGCCTGACCACAGTGCCTTTTTCGCCCCGAATAAGCTGGACAACGTCATCGACTCGCCAGCCCACGACGTCGACGTAGGGTTCGTCACCCTGCGCAACGGCAACGATGCGGTCGGACGGCTGCAACTCACCACCCATATCGGCGGGACCGCCGCTGACAATACTGACGACCTTGGTGTATTCATCCTCGGTTGTCAGTACCGCACCAATACCTTCAAGGGAAAGGCGCATGCTCATGTTGAAATTTTCGGCCGCACGTGGCGCGTAGTACTGCGTGTGCGGATCGAAGGTCATGGTCATGGCATCCATGTAGCGCTGGTAAACGTCAAGGCCGTTGGTTTTAAGAACCTGGCTCAACTGCGAACGGAAGCGGTCGCTGAGTTCCTCGCGGATTTCCAGCATGTCCATTTCCTCGTCATCGAGTTTCATGGACAGGACATTGCTCTTGATGCGCTTGCGCCAGAGTTCCTCGAGCGCGGCTTCATCCGCCGGCCAGGGTTCCTCGGAACGGTCAACGATCAGGTATTCATCTTCGGTGAAATCGAAGTCGGCGGGATCTTCTTCAAGACGCTTCAGTGAAAACACCAGCCTTTCCATCAGGCGCTGGCGGTAGCGGTTGAAAATGAGGTAGCCAAAATCGACATCGCCCTCGGTCAGCAGATCGTCCAGGCGGGTCCGGTAGGACTCAAACTCATCGATATCCGCCTGGGTGAAATATGTTTTCGAGCCGTCCAGGCTTTTGATGAAACTATCCAGCAGTTTGCCGGAGAAATCATCGTTGAAATTGATTTCGGAATAATGGTTTTGAACGAGGTGGTCGATGATGCGTTTGGTTATGTTGCCATAGTCTGCTTCGGGCAGCAGTTCCTGGTAGATCGCCTGCACATCCAGCGGTATGTCCGCGGGCAGGTACAGCGGCTGCTGCGCTCGCAGGCTGCCGAAACCAAGGATATAAGTGAACCCCAGGATCAGTACTGACTTGGAGATCTGCCGGAAAACGCGTGCTGTCATAACTCTGCCTTGTCTGCTAGGTCTGCTGCGCTTGTTGCACGTCACTGACGGTGCGGTTTTGCGCGCTTCATATTACTATCATACGGGCAAAAATTGGCAAAAAAATGCATTGTCCCACGTGCCCTGAATGGCCCTGATTGTGGCAAATTCCGCCTTAGCCGCCCCTGAACAACCCTTCAATCAATCCGGTTTTATGCGTTTCTTCCGGGCCGAGGCATGGCGCTCGGTGAGTTGCACATCGATATAGCGGTCCGTGATGGCGCTGGAGCCGTGTCCGGCATCATCCCTGACATGCTCACGGGGTCTGTGCTTTACATCCTCGGAGATGCCGGTATGCCGCAGCCAGTGTACTGTCGCCGCGCCGAGGGCCTCTGCCTCCTCGGTAAAACCCTCCTTGCGCATGGCTTGTTCCGCCTCGTCAAAACAGGCCTGCACAATGCCCCGTATTTGCCGGGTACTGCTGATATTGCCTTTGCCGCGCGCCTTGTGCACAAGGGGCGTATATTCACCGGGCGAGGGCAGTTCCGGGAGTCCCCTGGAGCGCCGGTAGCGCTTCAGGGCATCCAGCATGGCGTCACTGACAGAGATCTGGCGCTCCTTGTTGCCCTTGCCGACGGTCCTGAACCACCAGTTGCCCTCAAGGTCACGCTCGAAATCTCCCATTTTCGGGCTCCAGCGCTCGGTTTCCACCAATTCCGAGATGCGCAGGTACATGCCGAACAGGGCGTTCATGATGAACAGAGTGCGTTCATGCAAGGGGTCCTTTTTGGCCATTATTTCAGCATTTTCAAGCACATAGGACCACTGGAGCTGAGAAAGCCGGCGAATAGGGCGGCTTGCCTGGGTTTTGCGCAGGAATTTGCCCTTCTGGCGAATCTGGGCGACCGGGTTGAATTCCAGGTATTCCTCCTGGATCAGGAAGTTACAAAAACTGCTCAACACCGCAAAAATGCTCTGGATAGCGCTCTGGGACAGAAAGTAAGCGGTTTCCTGCGGATTTTTGCCTTGCTGGACGTAGGGTCGCCACTCAGGGTTGGGCACCCTGTTTCCGCCGCTCATCGCATACCTGGCCACGTTCTTTGCACCGATCCATGAATGCGGTGGATTGCGGGCAAATTCGATATAAGCCTCGATATCTTCGCGACGGATGCTTTTCAGCGACTTTTTCTCGATGAGCCAGCACCAGTGCAAGAAGTGCTCGATTTCACGCCTGTATGTGGAAAACGTGTCCGGGCTGCCACGGTAGGAATACAGGAACTCGCTGGCGTACTGGTAGTCGTCGACAGCATTGGCGGGTTCGTCATCGAGCAGATGTTTAACAGAGGTAATACGCTGCTTGTAGGGGTTGGCCATTTCCTCGAGCGTGTCAAAAAACGGCACCGGTGGCTTGGGCTGACTCATGAAGCGGGAACAGGCCGGATGAGGGTGGAATTGATTTTATCGATATTTAGAATCATTTTAGATACATGCGATAACTAATTGATATAGCTAAATATATACACAATATGTGCCTGACTCTTACTGCTCCACTATTTCCGGTAATAAAGATTACCGGAAATTAGATAGAGGCATTTCAGCACGAAACTGGTATTGCCGCAAGCCCTGCTTCCTGACGTTATACAGGTTGGACTACCAGATGTTGATGCTGCCGCTTGGCCGGAACCCCGTCATTCGTGCCTGGCGGTTCGCATAGTGACAAATTCCTCGGCTGCTGTCGGATGTATACCGATCGTACTGTCCAGTTGGGCCTTGGTGACGCCGCACTGCATGGCTGCGGCAAAGCCCTGGATGATTTCACCGGCATCGGCGCCGACCATATGCATGCCGACGACCCGGTCGGTTGCCTTGTCGGTGATGATTTTCATGTAGGTGCGCTCGGGATTGCCGGACAATGTATGTTTCAGGTGCCTGAATTCACTTTCAAACACCACTATTGCCCCGTATTTGTCCTTGGCACCCTCTTCGGTCAAACCGACGGTTCCCACATTCGGGTGGCTGAAAACGGCAGTGGCGATATTGGTGTAATCCAGGGTTTTCCGGGTTCCCTTGAACAGATTTGACGCCAGGACCATCCCTTCTGCGGTTGCTACGGGGGTCAAGGCGGCGCGCCCGACCACGTCGCCAATGGCATATATGCCGGGTTCGTCCGTCTCAAAATATTCATCGACGCCGATGGCACCGTTTTTACCGGTCTTGACCCGGGTATTTTCCAGTCCAAGTTCCCGGGTATTGGCGTTCCTGCCTGTGGCATAAAGTACGCAATCGACGGTCAGGGGGGCGCCCTCCTCGAATGCCACTATTATGCCATCGTCGCCTTTGCGTATTTCTGCAACATTGCTGTTCATGCGCATGCTGATATGCCGCTGGCTCTCGGTAAAAAGTTTTTCCCGGATATCCTTGTCAAAATTCTTCAGGGGAATATCGCCGCGATAGGACAAGGTGGTGCTGGCGCCAAGGCCGGCAAAGATGCCGGCAAATTCCAGCGCGATATAACCTCCACCCACGACCAGGATGCGTTTGGGGAATTCGGGCAGATCAAAGATTTCGTTGGACGTAAGCACCATGTCGCTTCCCGGAAAGTCCGGGACAAAGGGCCAGCCGCCGGTAGCGATCAGGATATGGCGTGCAGTGACCGTCCTGCCGTCCACGGCAACGGTATTTTTGCCGGCTATCTTCGCCCGGGCGCTGAAGACCGTTACACCCGAATTTGATAGCAGATTGTCATATATGCCATTCAGGCGTTCGATTTCTGCTGTTTTGTTGTCCCGCAGCACGTGCCAGTTGAAAACGGGCACTTCTCCTGTCCAGCCAAAGCCCCTGCTGTCACTGCAGTCCTGGCTGAAATGGGCCGCATAGGTATAGAGCTTCTTGGGGACGCAGCCGACATTGACGCAGGTTCCACCCATGTAGCGATCCTCGGCAATGGCAACGCGTGCTCCGTAACCTGCCGACATGCGGGCGGCCCTGACGCCACCGGACCCGGCGCCTATGACAAACAAATCGTAATCAAACATCGCAACCTCTTGAATACTGTGTGATTCTGGAACGCCAGTTTGGCTAAACCCGATTCAGGGTAAATCCCTTATGGGGCTCTGAAAAAATTTCTATTTTAAATTTAAAGGTTTATTATTGGCTTGACGTTACTGTGAACGATATTGGTCTACCTGGAATATGCTATTGGAATATGTGTCAGGGATATGTGTCAGGGATATGTACCTGGAAAATGTATCTGGAACAAGGAGAACGAAAGGAACGCACTATGAATGATTATACCGACGATCACCAGGATTCATCAGCCAAATTCGAATCTGATTCCAGGAGCAGATCGACTCCTGCCCTCATTGAAAAATTCGTCATTCGCCTTCCCAAGGGACTGCGCAACAAGATCAAGCACTTGTCTGAGCAGAACCGCCGCAGCATGAATTCAGAGATTATCATGGTGCTGGAAAAGCATATCCAGCAAAACCTGTCAGGCGACAACCAGGGTTTCAGTCACGATGAAGCCGCCGTGGAATTTTCTTCGGAAGGAAACGGCATTCAGAGGATGACCGACAGTGAGCTGACCCGAAGACTGGAAAATCTACCTGAGGAGAAAAAACAGGCCTTGCTTGAATTGCTGGGCTGATTCAGGCGCTCCAATCCGCCAATCCTGACTGCCTTGCCATGGAGGTGAACCTGGTCTAAAACCGGGCGCGGTTCACAAGGATGGCTGCTTCACACCTGTCCGGTCTGCATGGCCTATCAGGTGCAGCCAATCATCCCGGCCAGGTCGGGGCTACACTTTCATCACTTTCATCACTTTTATCACTTCCATCTGATTTCCGCCAACATGCAAATCCCCTTTTCCCTGGAAAACTCTGCCTCACCAATGGAAACATTGTCCCTTGAGGGCGGAGACATTTTTTATTATCCGGGTTTTCTCGACGCCGGTGAGGCTGACGAGTCTTATACAAAGCTGGCGACGTCTACGCCCTGGCAGCAGGACACAATTTCATTTGGCGGCAAGCCCGTCCTGATTCCCAGGCTGCAAGCCTGGTATGGTGACAAGAACAGTCGCTATGGCTATTCCGGGCTTGCGCTCAACCCCCTGCCCTGGACGCCGCTATTGTCAGCCCTGCGCTCCCGTGTGGAGGATGCGGTTGCGCTGCCATTCAATTCGGCGCTGGTCAATTATTATCGCAATGGTCAGGACAGTGTTGCCTGGCACAGTGATGACGAGAAGGAACTCGGCAGCGACCCGGTGATTGCTTCCCTGAGCCTGGGGGCAACCAGGCGGTTCGATCTCAGGCATCGGCAAAACAAGGGGCAAAAGTTCAGTTGTGAGCTGGCTGGCGGCAGTCTGCTGGTGATGGGGAGCGGAATCCAGCATAACTGGCAGCATCAGGTCCCGAAGCAGCCGATCATCGAGAAAGGCAGAATCAACCTGACTTTTCGCTGGGTGAAGCCTGACACCCCCCAGCTTTAATTGCGGATACCGTGAGCCCGCCTGTTTTTGCTAAAATTCGGCGCTGAAGGCAGACGGATACGCTCAACCAGCATCCACCCTGCCCAGACAGTACAACCTATGCAGTACAACCAATGCCGTACAACCAAGAGGCGCTCGTGAACAGAATTTTCACCCTGATCCTGCTATTCCTGCTCCCGCTTTCCGCCGTACAGGCGGAATACCTGCGTGGGTCCGCGGCAATGGTCTCATCACGCTCAGACATTGCTTCGGAAGTCGGCAGTGAAATCATGGCCCAGGGAGGCAACGCCATCGATGCCGCCGTAGCGACGGGCTTTGCCCTAGCCGTGACCTACCCCTCGGCTGGCAACCTTGGCGGTGGCGGGTTCATGGTGATCAAGCTTGCCGATGGCGATGTGCTGGCCCTGGATTACCGTGAAAAGGCACCGGCAGGCGCGCATCGGGACATGTTTCTGGACAGCGAAGGCAATGTCGACAGGCGCCTTGCCCTGAACAGCCACCAGTCAGCCGGTGTACCCGGTTCCGTAGCCGGCATGCTGGAAGCCCTGTCCAGGTACGGCACCATGTCGCCGGCTGAGGTTGTGGCACCGGCCATTCGCCTTGCCGAGGATGGTTTTGTCCTCAATGAAGACCTGGCCGGCCAGTTTCGCGGCAACTTTAACAGCTTCAGGAACTTCCCGGCTTCGCTGGCCGCTTTTTCCAATGCCGGCGTCCCCTATGCCAGTGGTGATCTCTGGCGCCAGCCTGATCTGGCAAAGACCCTGAAAGCCATTGCTGAGCATGGTCGCGACGGTTTTTACAAGGGGCCTGTTGCTGATCTTATCGTCTCGGACATGAGGGCGAATGACGGGCTGATCAGTCACGCGGACCTGGAGAACTATGAAGCCGTGTGGCGGTCGCCTGTGCACGGTACTTATCGCGGTTATGATATCTGGTCAATGCCGGCACCCTCCTCCGGCGGCATCCTGCTCGTGCAGATGCTGAACATGCTTGAGCCTTATGCCATTGGCGAACTCGGCTGGGGCAGCAGGGAAACCCTGCACCTGATGATCGAGGCACAGCGGCGCGCCTATGCCGACAGGGCTGAATACCTGGGTGATCCCGACTTCGTGGAAGTGCCGGCGGCGACCCTGATGTCCAAGGATTATGCCGAGCGCCGGTTTGCCAGTTTCGACCCGGCCCATGCCAGCAACAGTGAAGACATTGCTGCCGGCGCCTGGCCCATAGAAAGTCCGCAAACCACGCATTACTCGGTAATGGATGCCATGGGCAATGCGGTATCTGTAACCACTACTCTGAATCGTTCTTACGGCAACAAGATCGTCGTCCCCGGAGCCGGGTTCCTGCTGAACAACGAGATGGATGATTTTTCCAGCAAGCCGGACACACCCAACTCCTATGGGTTGATCGGCCGCGTGGCCAACGAGATCCAGCCGGGCAAACGTATGCTGAGCTCAATGACTCCCACTATTGTCACCCGCGACGGCACCCCTGTGCTGCTGACCGGGTCACCCGGAGGCTCGACCATCATCAACACGGTGCTGCAGGTGGTCATGAATGTCGTTGACCACAAGATGCCGGTGGAACGTGCTGTCAGCAGCCCCCGCATCCACCACCAGTGGCTGCCGGATGTCGTGCGATATGAAACCGGCGCCATGAGCGAAACCGTGGAAGCGGAACTGCAAGCCATGGGGCACAAGGGACTGAATGGTTCGCCCTTCCCTATCGGGGATGCCAACAGCATCGGGTATGGCAATGGCATGCTGGAAGGTGTTTCAGATCCGCGCAATGAAGGCGGCGTTGCCGGCTTTTAGTCATCGCTGTCGTGAGCAACCTGGACCACTTTGATGCGGGCATCGTGGGTGCCGGCGTCATCGGCCTCGCGGTCGCCTGCAAACTTGTCCTGCATCCCCGTTTTCAAAATGGCTCTGCGGTGATCCTTGAGCGCCATCTCACTTTCGGCGAAGAGACCAGCAGCCGCAACAGCGAAGTCATTCATGCAGGCATTTATTACCCGCGTGATTCCCTCAAGGCACGTCTCTGTGTCGAGGGCAGGCAGCAATTGTATGACTGGTGCCGCCGGCATGACATTCCCTATCGCCAAACCGGCAAGCTGATCATTGCCGGTAAAGGGCAGGAACACGAACTCGAGATTATCCGCAGGCGAGCCCTGGATAACGGTGTGGCAGACCTGTCACTGTTGTCCGGGACTGAACTGTCGGCACTTGAGCCTGAACTGGAGGCATCAGCCGCCCTGTACTCGCCGTCCAGCGGTATCATTGACAGTCATGCCTATATGCAGTCCCTGTTGTATTCGGCAGAAAACCACGGCGCGATTTTTTCACCCCTGACGGAAGTTAAACGCGTAACCAGGCAGGGTGGCAGGTACCTAGTCGAAACGCTCTGCCAGGACGAAAGCTACCTGTTTACCTGCGACATGCTTGTCAATTGCAGCGGCATCGCGGCCCAGACCGTAGCGGGACTGGTCGACGGGTTTCCGGCAGCGGCAATACCGGCACAGGAACTGGTCAAGGGAAGCTATTTTACGCTCCGGGGTAAATCGCCTTTTTCACATCTTGTCTACCCGGTCCCTGAAGCGGGGCTCAAAGGTCTTGGCATCCATGTCACGCTGGACATGTCGGGGCAAGCACGATTCGGCCCGGACACTGAGCCGGTCGAGGCGATCAATTACCAGGTGAATCCTGGCAAGGCGGCGAAATTCAGGAGCGCAATAGCACGCTATTTCCCGGGTATTGCACAACGGACACTACTGCCCGGTTACAGCGGTATTCGCCCCAAGCTGGCTGTCGACAGCGGCGTGGCAGATTTCGTGATCCAGGCAGGTGGACCGCTCGGATTCCCCCACCTTGTCCAGCTATTCGGTATAGAGTCACCCGGGCTCACGGCAAGTCTTGCAATCGCGGATGAAGTAATAAGGCTGCTGGATTGCTAGCTCGATAGCGCCTGGCAAAAAGGCCGCATCCCTTTGAGCGGCGCCAGCAATTGGTCAATGACCTTCACCTGTTCATTGTCACTGGCTGAAAATATCAGGCCGCTTCCACCGGGGGTTTTTCGGCCTGGTTTCCCGGGCATCAGCAGAAACACGGTGCTGGAGATGGCAAGACGCCTGACCGGTTTTGCCAGCGTCAGAATCACGACCACCTGCTTGCCAGGCATGTGTTCAGACAGGCCCGGAATGAAAACGCCGCCACAGTCCAGGAATGCCAGGTAATGGTCCGCCAGGACATCAAGATCAGGAACATTCAAGAAGATCACGGGGAGCGATCCCTGCCCTTGCTGACGTTCAGACATCCCTGTTCCTGTAATCAGTTGACTGTCCTGGACCAGTTGTAAAACAGCGACTCCAGAATCAGCAGTCCGTTTGGATTGCACGTGCTTTTAACGGCACGCCTGGCCTTGACCAGCTGCCGGTAAAAGTCGTGCAGCTTTATCAGTTTAGCAGTGCTGCGGAAATTTGCCGCCAGCGAAGCCAGGTCATGGTCGTGCAAGGGGCTGGCTGAATCGCCGGACAGCGTCTGGTTGTGAGTCAGGATGTCGGAAGTACACAACATCATCGCCTCGATGTTGTCTTCAAGGCCATAGCTTTCACATGCGGCGGCGGCTTCAGCAATTCCAATTTCCTTGCGCACCAGTTTCTCCAGGACGCCGTGAAGCACGGTGCGGTCATGTACGGCATCTTCGTCGGCGAGTTCGAGTGCACGCAAGGGGACGTTGTTGGCCATACGCAGCAGTTCACTGGCCGATGCGCGGATGTTCTTGGCCTCAAGCCAGGGTATGACAACGGCGGGTGCCGGGCGATTGAATCCCATGCCATGGCAGCGGCTGCGGATCGTAGCCATCAACAGTGCAGGCTGGTGGGAAACCAGGATCAGCAGTGTGTTCGGTGATGGCTCCTCCAGCACCTTGAGCAAGGCATTGGCGCTGCTGATATTCATGGCTTCAGCGGGTCTTATCAGGACAATCTTGTAACCGCCCCTCTGGGAGGTTTTGTTGATGAATTCAATGGTTTCACGAATCTGGTCAATCTTGATCTCGTTGGAATCCTCCGGCTGAATGAGCTTCATGTCGGGATGAGTGCCGGCTGCCAGTAACTGGCATTCACGACAGTGGCCGCAGGGCTGCTCATCGTGCTTTTCGGTGCATAAAAGGTAATGGGCGAAATGCCTGGCCAGCGCCAGTTTTCCAAGCCCTTCCTGGCCACCAAAAAGGTAGGCATGGGCAAGCTTGCCGTTTGCGGCCAGTCCCAGGAGGCGGCGATAGTCAGCTTCCATCCAGGGCAACAGTTCGGTAGCGTGTTCACTCATAGGGCAGTTCTTTATTCTGGTAGTGTCAGTGCCAGGTCGAAGCGCGCATTGACCCGGTCCAGGATGGACTGGCTGACACTGTCCATGCTGCCGTCGGCTTCGATCAGCAACCGCGACCCGGGGGTTGCCTTTGCCAATTGCTGGAAACCTGCCCTGACCCTGGCCTGGTATTCGAGACCTTTCTGTTCAAAGCGGTCTTCATGGCTGCCGCGGGCATCAGCCCGCTTCAGCGAGACTGCCGGGTCGAGGTCAAGGATAAGCGTCAGGTCGGGGCAGAAATCGCCGACTACTTTTGCATGAATGCTTTCGACAGTCTCCAGGCCAAGGCCGCCGGCGACGCCCTGGAAGGCGCGCGATGAATCAGCAAACCTGTCGGAGATGACCCAGGTGCCTCGTGCCAGCGCCGGCCAGATGGTTTCGACCAGATGTGAGCGACGTGCTGCGTAAATGAGCAGCAATTCAGTCATGTCATCCCAGCGGCCCACGTCACCCTCCACGATCAGTCGCCTGATTTCTTCGGCGCCGGGAGAGCCGCCGGGTTCACGGGTCAGGATGACAGGCATGCCTGCCGATTCCATGGCCTTCAGCAGCATGCGGCTCTGGACGCCCTTGCCGGCGCCGTCCACACCTTCGAACACGATGAAACCCGCGGTTGCGGAACTGGGCTGCTCTGTCATTGATCCTGCTGCCTGCCTAACTGGTATTGCTGTACAGCACGCTCGTGTTCCTCCAGTGTGGAGGAAAACTGGTGACTGCCGTCACCGCGTGCAACGAAGTAAAGTGTATCACCCTGGTCGGGATGCAGGCTCGCATGAATGGATTCCCTGCCGGGCAAGGCGATGGGTGTCGGCGGCAGGCCTGCATTCAGGTAAGTGTTGTAGGGTGACTGGCGGCGCAGATCGGCACGGGTCAGGTCGCCTGAAAAGTTCTCGCCCATCCCGTAGATCACCGTAGGATCGGTCTGCAGGCGCATCCCCTGCTGCAGTCGTCTCACGAAAACGCCGGCAATCTGCTGGCGCTCTGAAGCCAGGGCCGTTTCCTTTTCAATGATGGACGCCATGATCAATGCGTCATATTCGTCATCGTATGGCAGGCCGACATCACGTCCGGGCCATTCCTCTGCAAGCACTTCCGTCATTTTCTGGTAAGCGCGACGCAGCAGTTCATGATCCGTCATGCCGCGGCTGAAATTGTAGGTATCGGGAAAAATCATCCCTTCCGGGTACACGGGCGAACCAAGGGCTGTTTGCAGTGCCTCGGGGTCGGCTGGGTCGAGTGATGCTGTCATCATCGGGTGGTCCTGGATCGCCGCCAGTGCCTGGGAAAGTGTCCAGCCTTCGAGCAGAACCACCTGATGCACGATGACATCGCCCGCAACCAGTTTGTCCAGCAGGTCGCGTGACGTCATGCCGGGCGTGAGGGCATATTCGCCTGCCTTGATGTTGTTCGCCCTGCCGCTCAGCCTGGCGTACAGCCTGACATCGAAGGGATTTGCGATGATTCCTGCATTGGCCAGTCGGGTGACCAGCCTGTTGAAGGTGGTACCGCCGCTAACGTCCGCCGTGTACGGTTCGGCCAGTATCAGAGGGGCGTTGATGTGCTGCAGGAAGAAAACGCCACGCAACATACCGCAGGCGACGATGATCCATCCCCAGAGCAGCAACTGTTTTCTGCTGATTCGCACGTTGCGTATGCCTTGTATCCACTTCCGGCTTTCAGTTTACGGTTTTTCAGATGTCCTGGTCAGCCAGAAGACTGTCAAAAAGATCTGCACATGACTGGCTGAACCGGCGCTTCGACTTGTCGAAATTCGTATGTGTTTCACCGGCAACCAAGGTATTGACCGGCCACACCCCGTTGATGCTGTTGCAAAAGAACACTTCATCCGCGCTGCAGAGTCTCGCCAGGGTGCAGTCCCCCACTTCGACAACACCCTGCATGGTGCCGATGATGTGGCTGCGCAGTGTGCCGGCCACGCCGGCACCGATAAGCGCCGGTGTCATGAGTCGACCCGATTCCGCCCAGAACACATTGCTGCGGGTACCCTCTACAATATGGTCTTTCATATCGAGCATGAGTCCTTCCATGAAGCCGGGATCGGGCCACTCCAGGGAAGCCAGCACCTGTTCCAGCCGGTTCAGATGCTTGATGCCGGCCAGCGCCGGCTGTATCGCCAGGCGTTGCCGGCAGACGAATGCTTTTATGCCGTTGCCGGGCTGCGTCGAACTGTAATCGGGCAATTCATGCAGACTGAGAATGCGGGACGGAGTCGGCGCTGCGCCAGGGGCATATCCCCTGCCCCCGCTGCCGCGCGTGACAATGATTTTCAAGATGCCCCGGGCAGGAAATTCAGGTGTCAGCTGCGTGATATCCTGGTCGAGCAAACTGCGTTCCAGCGGAATCTGCAGGCGCCGTATCCCTTCTTCCAGGCGCTCGAGATGCCTTTCCAGCAGCACGGGCTTGTGAGCGTGTATCCGGATCGTTTCAAAGACGCCGTCACCATAGGCCAGTCCCCGGTCACTTATAGTGATGTTATCCCGGGGCATTCCGTTGACTGGCATGTGTACTCTCAGACCCGGGTAAAGATCAGGCTGCCGTTGGTACCGCCAAAACCGAAGGAATTGGTCATTACTGCATCCATCGCCATGTCACGTGCCGTGTTTGGGACGTAATCGAGATCACACGCTTCGCCGGGATTGTCCAGGTTGATGGTGGGTGGCGCGATATTCTCTCTCAGGCTGAGTATGGAAAAGATCGCTTCCACGGCGCCGGTGGCGCCCAGGGAATGACCGATCATCGATTTGATGGAACTGATCGCCAACTGGTTGCTGTGGTTGCCAAAGACTTTCTTGATGGCCATGGTCTCCGCCAAGTCACCCGCCATGGTCGAGGTGCCATGGGCATTTATATACTGGATCTGGGAAGGATTCAGGCGGGCATCATCGAGGGCATTCTGCATGCACTGTGCAGCACCCGCGCCGTCTTCTGAAGGCGACGTTATGTGGTAGGCATCGCCGCTCATGCCGAAACCGGCGACTTCGGCATAGATAGTAGCGCCGCGTTTCCTGGCGGCTTCATATTCTTCCAGCACCAGGATGCCGGCACCGTCACTCAGGACAAAGCCGTCGCGATCGGCATCCCAGGGCCTGCTGGCGGCAGCCGGATCATCGTTGCGTGTCGACAGCGCCCTGGCGGCACAGAAGCCGCCCAGCCCGGCCTTGGACAGGGGTTTTTCCGCCCCGCCCGCCACCATGGCATCCGCGTCGCCGTAAGCGATCATGCGGGCGGCCAGGCCAATACAGTGAGTGCCGGTCGTACAGGCCGTGGAGATGGCCAGGTTGGGCCCCTTTATGTCGAATTCGATGGACAGGGTGCCCGCGACCATATTGATGATGGAGCCTGGCACGAAATACGGTGAAACCTTGCGCGGCCCCTTGTCCTTGATGAGTTCGACCGTGTTCTCGATATTGGTGATGCCACCGATACCGGATCCAATGGCGATCCCGACCCTGAGGGGAGAGTATCCGGCGCTTTCGAAGCCCGCGTCAGCCATGGCCTGCTTGCCAGCCGCTATGCCGTAATGCAGGAATTCATCCATACGCCTGGCCTCGCGCAGCGGCATGTAGTCCTCGACGTTGAAATCGCGGATCAGGCCGCCAAAACGGGTGCTGTAGGCGGATGCATCGAATTCGTCAATGGCTGATATGCCGCTCTTGCCGGCTTTGAGACCAACCCAGGTCGTCTGGACGCTGCTGCCCAAAGGCGTAATGGCGCCCATGCCGGTGACAACTACTCTTCTTCTGGACAAAAGTGATTCCTCGATGATGTTGCCGGCTAAATATACTGAATTCCCTTGCCGTTGGACAACGTGGTTCGGGGTGCCATGCTGGGGGGTTCGGGCAGTTTCACGCCGGGCAATAAAAAAGCTACTTTCGGGCAGCCGAAAGTAGCTTTGGATTCGTTGTTCAGTTGTTGTTACAGGTGTTCGTTGACGTAATTGATTGCCAGCTGAACAGTGGTGATTTTTTCGGCTTCTTCGTCGGGAATTTCTGTTTCGAATTCTTCTTCCAGGGCCATTACCAGTTCAACGGTGTCCAGGGAGTCGGCACCCAGATCCTCAACGAACGACGATGTGCTTTCCACCTCTTCTTCTTTGACTCCGAGTTGTTCTGCGACAATCTTCTTCACTCGTTCTTCAACGCTGCTCATATTCTTCTTAGCTCCTGTTGGCTCCTAGTAAATAAATAGAATGCAAAAAATTAGGTATCTAGTTTGAATTATTAATTAATTCAGTTAACTGGGGGTTGGGCCCCTGCGCAACAATCAGCGCAGTTTACCGTAACTTAATTAATTATGTAATCTTAAAAATTTGTTAATTTGGCTCTGAAAAAACTTTTTATTTTCAATAAGCTAGCGGACTTTTGTCGCGCATTATCCCATATACATTCCACCGTTCACATGCACGGTTTCACCAGTAATGTAGCCAGCTTGATCTGACGCAAGAAATGCCACCACAGCGGCGATTTCTTCCGGTTGTCCGTAACGTGCCAGCGGAATCTTCGAGAGCAGGAGATTGGTCTGTTCTTCCCCGAGCTCCCGGGTCATATCCGTATCGATGAAACCGGGAGCCACGGCATTCACGGTGATGCCGCGGGAACCGATCTCCATTGCCAGTGCCCGTGAGAATCCTTCCAGCCCGGCCTTGGCTGCCGCATAGTTTGACTGCCCGACATTACCGCTGGAGCCAACGACAGAACTGATGCTGATGATGCGTCCCCAACGGGCCTTGGTCATGCCCCTGACCAGTGCCTTGGACATGCGGTAGATGGAACTGAGATTGGTGTTGATGACCTGGTCCCACTCATCGCTTTTCATGCGCATGAGTATATTGTCACGGGTAATACCGGCATTGTTGACCAGGATGGACACAGGGCCGAACGCTTCCTGCACGGTATCGGCAAAAGCCTCGACGGATGCATCGGACGAAACATCAAGGCAATAGCCCCTGCCCTCGATACCGTTACCTTCCAGGTAAGCCGTAATGTTTTCTGCGCCCTGTTCAGAAGTGGCCGTGCCGATAACAGTGGCAGTCTGGCCCAGAGCCAGGGCAATGGCCTTGCCGATACCGCGGGAGGCGCCTGTGACGACTGCAATTTTTTTCACTGAATCATTCATGAAGTATTCCTGTTTTGCTCAGGCTGAGCCGACTTCCGTCAATGCAGCTTCAAGGCTGGCGGGGTCATTGACAGTCATTGCGCTCATTTCGCCGTTGATGCGTTTGTTCAGTCCGTTGAGTACCCGGCCTGGACCGATTTCGACGACGGTGGATATGCCTAGCGCCGCAAACCGGTTGATGGTATCCACCCAGGGTACCGGGTTGTAAATCTGGCTGACCAGGTTGTTGCGAATGACGTCAGGATCCGAAGGGGGTTCCAGGCCAAAATTCTGCAGTACGGGCACCCGGGGAGCCTGGAAGGAAACGGCGGCCAGGTCCGCGGCAAAGTTGTCAGCGGCAGGTTTCATGAGACGGGAATGGAATGGTGCGGATACCGGCAGGGGCAAGGCTCGCTTGGCGCCGGCGGCCTTGCACAGCTCCGATGCCCTGGCAACCGCCTCGGCATGTCCGGCGATTACCACCTGGCCAGGGGAATTGAAATTCACGGCTGCCACTTCCTGGGACTCACGTGCCTGTTTACAGGCGGCAATGACCTTGTCATCGTCCAGCCCGACAATGGCAGCCATGGCGCCAACCCCTACGGGGACGGCTGACTGCATGTACTGGCCGCGTTTCTGGACCAGCCCCACCGCATCAGCAAATGCCAGTGCGCCGGCACAGGTCAGTGCCGAGTATTCACCGAGGCTGTGCCCCGCCATAATGGCCGGTTCGCCGCCTCCCTGCTCCAGCCATAGCCGCCAGATGGCGACGGAAGCCGTCAGGATGGCGGGCTGCGTGATATGGGTCAGTGCGAGTTCTTCTTCCGGCCCTGACTGCACGAGTGCCCAGAGATCGTAACCGAGCACATTGCTGGCCTCATCAAAGGTGGCCTGTACCCCGTCGAAGGCTTCTGCCAGTTCACTGAGCATGCCCACTTTCTGTGAGCCCTGCCCTGGGAAAATGAATCCGGTATTGCCCGTTTGCATAACTTCTGGTTCCCCGCGAATGCAGATTTATAAAACAGAAAGCAGCCCGTCATGAGCTGCTTTCAGAATGATAAATCAGCCAGGGGTCTTGCCAACCCCTGGTGCTAGGTTCAGTCGTCGCTGTTGCGAACGATCTGCCTGCCTTTGTAAAAGCCATCCGGCGTCATGTGGTGACGACGATGCCTTTCACCGGTTTCCGCGTCGGTTGAAACGTTCGCGGGTTTCAGTGAATCATGCGCACGGCGCATGTTGCGCCTGGAGCGTGATACCTTGCTCTTTTGTACAGCCATGGTTGCTTACCTCGGTTTGTCCTGTGCCCGATCGTTGCCGGTCAGTCCTTGTCTTGTTCGGTGCCTTTCTTGCCTTTCTTGCGTTTCTTGCCGCGTTTTTTGTCACGCGTCGTACTGTCCTTCAGTTCGTTATCCTGGTGCAGTTCCTGTCTAAGCTTTTCCAGGACTTCCATGCCCTTGATGTTACCCTGTCCAGCCCGGGCTGTATCCGGGGGCTGTGCATGCAACCTGTTCCAGGCTTCGCTGCACTGCTCATCGGCATGGCTGGCCACGATGGGCAAGCTCATGATCAGTTCATCCTCGATCACCGACAGCAGGTTCAGTTCGCCGTCGTCGCAGACGATGATCTCCAGCTTTTCCAGCGGGTCTGCCGCACTTTCGGCTATCCTCGCTGAGTCCGCCTCATTGGCGGCCACCTTGATAGCCACAGCCGATTCCAGGTCCACCGCTACCGGCTTCAGGCAGCGCTGGCATTCCAAGCTAACCCGGGCGGTCACGGTGCCGGTCAGGCAGCAGGTGCCACTGGCATCCCTGTCAAAGCTTAAACACACCTCCGCCTGGCCATGATTTTCATCCAGGTACTCACTTAATCGCAGGAGTTTGCCAAGAGGTATGGAGCTGTTTATTGTCCCGTTTCTGTCGCACCATTTACGTGGTGAAACGCGCTCCGGAAAGGGGTCAATCGACATAGGCGCGCATAATATGCATGAAGGGCCCCGCTGTCAAAGAAATTTGCCGTTTTTGGCCTCAAACCCATTGATTATACTTGGATTGTTATGAAGCTGATTCTCGCCTCCTCATCCCCCTACCGGGTCAAAATGCTTGCCCAGTTGCGCCTGCCGTTTGACACCTGTGTTCCCGGGATCGATGAAACACCGCTGACGGGCGAGACAGTCGATGACTACGTGCTCAGGCTTGCCGAAGCCAAGGCCCGGGCGGTGGCAGCGCGCTATCCGGAGAGCCTGGTAATCGGCTCCGATCAGGCATGCACACTCAACGGGCTGATCCTGGGCAAGCCTGCCGATGCTGATGCCGCCCGCAAGCACCTGAAACTGTGCAGTGGCGCCTGGGTGGAGTTCCGCACCGGGTTGGCGCTTCTGAATACCGAAACCGGCACGATTCAAAAACGGGTGGAGGGTTACCGGGTGAAGTTCCGGACACTGACAGATGATGAAATCCGGGGTTATATCAGTCTCGATAATCCCCTCGATTGCGCCGGATGTTTCAAGGTCGAGGCAGCAGGTATCGCCTTGTTTGATGCGCTCGACGGCAGGGATTACCACACCCTGCTCGGCCTGCCGATGATTGCCCTGGTCGATATGCTGCGCGAAGAAGGCCTTAATCCACTGCTTGCGCCAGGATCTTCAGAGCCTGGCTGAATGCCTCATCATAGGGCGCCTCGGCATGAAGTGTCTTGCCGGTAGCGGGATGCTGCAGGGTCAATTCAGCGGCATGCAGGCACAGGCGGCGAATACCCAGGTCGGCAAAATGTCTGCATGAAGGTGCGGATGCATACTTCTCGTCGCCAAGAATCGGATGTCCTGCCAATTGTGCATGCACCCGAATCTGGTGTGTCCTGCCGGTAACCGGCTGTGCGGTGACCAGGGTTGCATCCCGGAACCGCTCCCGCACAGTGAAACGGGTCATCGCCGATTTTCCTTCCCGGCTCACCGCAACGAAACGCTCGCCACCCTGCGGCTCAAGCCTTTTCAGTGCAGCACTGACTTCCGTGATGTCTTCCGGCCAGGCACCTTCCACCAGGGCATGGTAGGTTTTCTGCACCCTGCTTTCCTTGAATTGGGCAGACAAGGCCTTGAGGGATTTACCGTTGCGGGCAAGCAGCAGGCATCCTGACGTACCCTTGTCCAACCGGTGTGCCAGCTCCAGGTATGCCAGTTCGGACGACATCGCCCGCACTGCCTCTATAAGGCCGGTTTTCACACCTGTGCCACCGTGTACGGGGAGTCCTGCGGGCTTGTTGATGATCATCAGGTCATCATCGCTGTAAACCACCGACGCCTTCAGCAGTGCAATGAGGGCTTCGGCTGGTGGTTGCTGGATACCCGGTTCAGCAATGCGCACTGGCGGAATTCGGATCATGTCGCCAGCACACAGTTTATATTCGGGTTTTTCCCGCTTTTTGTTCACCCGCACCTCACCCTTTCGAATGATTCGGTAAATGCGTGATTTCGGGACGCCCTTCAGACGGGTCATGAGGAAATTATCCAGGCGCTGGCCGGCGTGATGCTCGCCGACTTCCTGGAATGTCACCGCGCTTGCACTGACAGGCTGCGTAGAGGATGCTTTACTGCTCAAACGGAATCTCACTGGCAAAGGATCATGAGTATAGCGCCTTTTGCGGTTGAACCCGCAGCGTAGCAAGTGTGCCACGGGAGTTTCAGTGACACTGCAATTACACTTCGTAAACCATTGAAGCCCTTATAATTTACTGATATATTCGGCATTTGGTTGCTGCGCCGCCCACGGGCGGGAAATGAAACCCGCAGCCAAAAAAACATAAGTCGCCCGCCCTGCGTGCAAAAGCAGCCCGGGTCCGGCTTACCAGTACAAGCTTCGGCAGCCTTAAAGTCGAAAAAACAATCAGTTACCTGAAAGGAAACAGAACAAACAGAAACAGCAAAGAATTCAGCCGGGCCCCGTCGCCAACTCCAAAGGGACAAGACGCGCAGGCCATGGCCTAGTGACAGCGGTGAATCCGCAAACAATTTTAAACGCCCGCAAGGGCCTGATTAATCCCGGGATAGCCGGGTAAAAGAGTGAACAACCCGCTTAGACAGATTCGGTACCGCCCCGCGGTCAGGAGAACAGGAAAGCACGAACAAGTATGAGAGAGAGATTATCTGCGGATACCAGCCAATAAACTGACCGCGTGATAAGCAGCCAACAGCATTCGAAAGGCAAGTAGAACACTGACAGCACCACGCTGATCCAGGTAGCCGGCAAAGCCGACAGCAAACAGGAACAGCAACCCGCCAGATCAATTCGGCGGCAACAGATGTTAGCAAGACAGGGCAAGTGCCTGCAGTATTGCCCCTCCGGTGAGCAAGCTCCCGGCGGAGTAAAGAACACAGACCAGACAGTGATGGCGGAAATCCGCCTTCTGTCCACCAATACAGGCTTTGCCAGCCCTTCCAATGCCCTTGCGGTATCGCTTCAACGCTATTCTGCAGAGATATTTTTCTCAAATTTCAAGTGTTTATAGCTATTTCTTAATCTATTCTGTCAAGCATCTTTTACCCTGCTCTCCCTAGCACGGAGTAGTAAACGGTAATGAAAAGAATGCTTATCAATGCAACTCAGAAAGAAGAGTTGCGCGTAGCGATGGTCGATGGCCAGCGCCTTTATGACCTGGATATCGAGAACCGCGCCAGGGTCCAGAAAAAGGCCAATATCTACAAGGGCCGGATCACCCGTATCGAACCCAGCCTCGAGGCGGCTTTCGTCAATTTCGGCGCTGACCGCCACGGCTTCCTGCCCCTGAAGGAGATCTCCAGGGAGTATTTCTCCAGGCAGCCGAACGAAATCAATGGCCGCATCAATATCAAGGATGTCATCCAGGAAGGTATCGAAGTTGTCGTCCAGGTTGATAAGGAAGAGCGCGGCAACAAGGGCGCAGCCCTCACCACGATGATCTCCCTCGCCGGCCGGTACCTGGTTCTGATGCCGAACAATCCGCGGGCCGGCGGCATTTCGCGCCGGATCGAAGGCGATGACCGTGCCGAATTGCGCGATGCCCTCGACAGTATCACTATTCCGGACGGCATGGGCGTGATCGTGCGCACTGCCGGTGTTGGCAAGGCCCCTGAAGAACTGCAGTGGGACCTCGATTATCTCCTCCAGCTCTGGACTTCCATCAAGGCCGCCTCCGAGGAACGTGATGCCCCCTTCCTGATATTCCAGGAAAGCAACGTCATCCTGCGGGCCATTCGCGACTACCTGCGCGGGGACATCGGCGAGGTGATCCTGGATACCCCCAAGACCTTCGAGGAAGCCAAGACTTTTATTCGGCAGGTGATGCCGCAGTTTGAGGAGCGGGTCAAACTTTACGAAGGCAAAGTGCCCCTTTTCACCAACTACCAGATAGAGACGCAGATCGAGACTGCCTTCCAGCGCGAAGTGAAACTGCCGTCGGGGGGCTCCATCGTCATTGATCCGACCGAGGCCCTGATTTCGATCGATATCAACTCCTCGCGCGCCACCCGCGGTGCCGACATCGAGGAAACCGCCTTGCAGACCAACCTTGAGGCGGCCGATGAAATAGCCCGCCAGATGCGCTTGCGTGACCTTGGCGGCCTCGCGGTCATTGATTTCATCGACATGATGTCCCAGAAGAACCAGCGTGAAGTGGAAAACCGCATGCGCGATGCTCTCGCCATGGACCGGGCGCGCGTCCAGATCGGTCGTATTTCCCGTTTTGGACTGCTGGAAATGTCCAGGCAGCGCCTGCGCCCGTCACTCGGTGAAACCAGTGCTATCGTCTGCCCGCGTTGCAATGGCCAGGGTACCATCCGCGATATCGAATCACTGGCACTGTCCATCCTCAGGCTTCTGGAAGAGGAAGCCAACAAGAACAACTCAAGGGAAGTCCGTGCCATCGTGCCGATCAGCGTTTCCTCGTACCTGCTCAATGAAAAGCGTGATGCCATCGGTGCCATCGAGCTCCAGAGCAAGACCAAGGTCGTGGTGATTGCCAACCCGAACATGGACACTCCGCACTATGAAGTGCAAAACATCTCTGACGACACCGGTGAACGCAGTTATGACATTCGCCCGGAAGATGAAGAGGAAATCAGCGAATTCATGCCGAAAAAACCGGAAGTGGCCATGCAGCCGGCTGTCCAGGCACCACAAATAGCCCCGGCGATGCAGCCGGTCGCTCCTGCCGCCGCACCCAAGAGCAGCGGCGGCCTGTTGTCCAGCATCAGCGCTGCCATCGGCAGCCTGTTCAGTTCATCCGCCAGTGACAGCAGCAAGGAAAAGGCTGCTGCCGAAGCCAAGGGTACGGCCAAGCCGGAACGGAAAAGTGATCGCGGCCGCAAGCGCCCTGCCCGCGGTGAAGGCGGCAGGAAGAAGCCCGCACGGAGATCCGAAGGCGGCAGGGACGGCGCCAGAAAGGAGAGAGGCCAGTCGCGAGCAGAGTCAGACCAGGAATCCGGCAAGGATCAGACCAGGGATCAGGGTAAGCGTGAGCCCCGCGAGGGCCGTGAAGGGCGTGAAGGCCGCAAAGGCAGTGGTCGCAAGCACTCCCGCGGCAAGGGCGGCCAGTCCGCTGCAGCAGGCCAGGAGAAGGCGGATCAGCAGACACCCGCAGAAGCCTCTGCAAATGACACGGCCGAGACTAGGGACAAGCCCCGGAAGCGCCCGGCAGAACAGCGTCAGCGCCAGCCCAGGCAGCGTCGCCGTGGCAACCGCGAGGATGCACCTCAGCAGGAAGTTGCTCAGGCAGCAGACAATGAGAATGCCGTCGCAGCAATCCAGACTAACGATGCGCCGGTCGCAGACACACAATCGACTAATGAACAGCAGCCGGCGATGAGCGTACGGGAACCAGAACCACGGCATGAAGATGCTGCTCCTGCTGCGCAGGAATCAGGCAAACCTGAACAGGCAGCTGCTGATTCAGTCAAACCTGCAGCTGTTGCAGACCTTGTGGAAAAACCCGTGCAGGAAGCTAAACCGGCTGCAAAGGCAATCGGGCAGCAGGATGCCGGGAGCGCTCAAGGCGCCGAACAGCCCCGTCCAGAGCCCGCACCGGTTTCACAGCAGTCGCCTCCCCCGAAGCGGGAACGCCAGCGTGCACCGAACGATCCACGCAACCGCATGCACGCTGAATCGACATCTGCGGCAAGTGCAAGTGAAAGCCGTCAGGTAAGCAGCGAAGAAAGCAGCCATCAGAGCAATCACGAGGCCAGTGCAGAACCAGGCAGTACCGCAGCAAAGCCTGTTGCACAGGATGTGTCTGATGACCAGGGAGCAGAAGCCTCCACCCGGGCTGCTTCGTCACCTGGTGCAGGAAGCGCGGACCTCGATGAGGTCCGCTCAGGCGATTAGTCGGCGTCGAACTGCAGGGTAAAATCGACAACCACGTTGTTGTTGATGCTCGGCAGTCCGGCGATTTCGCGCAGCTGCTCAACGCTTTCGGCAAGTCCGAAGGTTGACGCATTCAGGATCAGGGGGCGGGCCAGGGAAACCTGCAGTCCGCCCTCTTTCAGTCCGGTAATCACCACATCCAGTGTCAGCGGCTGCATCATGCCGTGTAGATCCAGCATGGCCTCAACGGTTGTCCTGACTGTGTCTCCTGCGGACATGTTGTTCAGCTGCGCTGCATCGGCTGACAACGATACCGTCGCCAGGGGATAAGTCGCCACCTGGAAAACGATCTCCCGCATCCGTTCATTGCGGATATCAATGGCCGTATCGACACTGCCCAGCATGATGCTGACACTGGCACTGCCGTCATCGGCAATATTGCCGGAAAGCTCCCCGAAGGAATTCAGTTCAGAAACCGCGGCAGCCTTGCTGGTCACGTAATACAGGCTGGAAGCGCCGCCATCCAGGGCCCAGCCGGCCTGCACAGGCTGGCTGAAAATCAGGGGCAGGACAAATAACGATACTGCAGCGGAAAGATAAGACTGGCACGAAGGCATGGAATGCTCCTGTAAAGATAGTTGGCCGGCAAAATATACACCGGTGTAGACACCGGCTAGAGTGCCATGATTATAGGATTATTACCCGGGAAACTTGAAGAGCGGTACCAGCCCCGCCTCAGAGCAGGGATTCCAGTTCAGGCAGCACCTGAAACAGGTCCGCCACGAGGCCGTAGTCCGCTACCTGGAAAATCGGCGCATCGGCATCAATGTTGATGGCGACGATGACCTTGCTGTCCTTCATGCCGGCCAGGTGCTGGATGGCGCCGGAGATACCTACGGCTATATAGAGCTCAGGAGCCACGATCCTGCCGGTCTGCCCGACCTGCAGGTCGTTGCCGACAAACCCTGCATCCACCGCTGCCCGGGAAGCGCCGACCGCTGCACCAAGCTTGTCGGCTATCCGTTCAAGCAGTTGAAAGTTCCCGGCGCTGCCAAGACCGCGACCACCGGATACCACGATGCTCGCAGATGCCAGTTCCGGACGCTCACTTGTGCTGAGGTTCTCACTGATAAACATGCTTTTGTTTTGTGAGATGACCGTGTCCAGCGTCATCTGGTCGGCGTTGTTTCCGGTCCCGACAGGTTCGAAGGCCGATGTACGCATGGTCAGAATTTTCACGGTGTCAGCCGTTCTCACCGTTGCCAAGGCATTGCCGGCATAGATTGGCCGAATGAACGTGTCCTGCGCCTCGATTGCGACGATATCGGACAACTGTCCAGCATCCAGCAGTGCGGCAAGGCGAGGCATCAGGTTCTTGCCTGTGGTGCCGGCGGCTGCAAGTATGGCCGTGTAATCAGCGGCAATACTGCTGACAAGCGGCGCGACAGCTTCGGCAAGCTGGTTAGCATAGGCCGCATTATCAGCGACGAGGACCCTGCTAACCCCCTGGTACTGGCCTGCGGCCGTCGCCACTGCGCTGCAGTCGCTGCCGGCCACCAGCACATGTATGTCAGCATCAAGTTGTACGGCCGCGGCAACGACGCTCGCGGTGACAGGGTTGAGAGTTGCGTTATTGTGTTCGGCGATTACCAGTACGCTCATGGCTTGTCCTGTTGTCCCCTCAAGCGTCAGGGAATCACCTTGGCTTCATTGCGCAGTTTGTCGACCAGCTCAGCGGTGCTGCCGACGATGATGCCGGCCTTGCGACCCGGTGGCTCATGCACTGCAATGGTGGTCATGCTGCTGCTGACGGTTACACCCAGTTCTGCAGGCGTGATCTTATCCAGGGGCTTCTTTTTCGCCTTCATGATGTCCGGCAGCTTGGCGTAACGGGGTTCATTCAGGCGCAGGTCGGTGGTGACCACGGCTGGCAGGGAGAGGCTGACAACCTGTTCGCCCCCGTCCACTTCGCGACTGACCAGCGCGCGTCCGTTTTCGATGGACAAGTGAAAGGCAAAGGTACCCTGCGGCATGTCGCAAAGCGCTGCCAGCATCTGTCCCACCTGGTTGTTGTCACCGTCGATGCTCTGCTTGCCAAGAATTACCAGGTCTGGCATCTCACGATCGACGACGGCTTTCAGCAATTTCGCGACGGCCAGGGGCTCGACGAAACCGGCCTGCTCGACCCAGATGCTGCGGTCGGCGCCCAATGCCATGGCGGTACGCAATTGCTCCTGGCTTTTTTCGTCGCCAACGGTGACAGCAACGATCTCGGTTGCCACGCCCCGCTCTTTCAGGCGAACGGCTTCTTCCACCGCGATTTCACAAAAGGGGTTCATCGCCATTTTGACGTTGCTGAGATCGATGGATGAATTGTCAGCTGATACGCGCACCTTGACGTTGGCGTCGACTACACGCTTGACGGGAACGAGGATTTTCATGGAATGTGCGGATCGATTGTGCCTGGCTGGCCGGGCGATTCTGAGATTCTTGTGTAATTGGCAAAGAGGCCAATTATAATGGGGTAGAATAAAAAAGTCTCTTGAACGGAAGAATTCATCTTGTCTCACCGCGAAGTTATGCCCTTCGATGTGGTCATCGTGGGCGGCGGCCCTGCCGGCCTTGCCACAGCGTGCAAACTGGCTCAACTCTGCCGGGAACATGAGGTCACCCTCGAAATTTGCCTGATCGAGAAAGGCTCGGAAATCGGTGCCCACATCCTGTCCGGTGCCGTACTTGACCAGCGTGCGCTCGATGAACTTTTTCCCGACTGGCAGGCCATGGGCGCGCCAGTCACCGTGCCCGTTACCGAGGAAGAAATACACTTGTTGTTCAACGGGACGGGTTCGATGAAGCTGCCCGATTTCTTCATCCCGGGGGACCTGCACAACAAGGGCAACCATGTGATCAGTTTGGGCAACCTGTGCCGATGGCTCGGTGAACAGGCTGAAAGCCTCGGGGTGCAGTTATTCGCCGGTTTTGCCGCTGCAGAAATTCTTTATGACCAGGAGGGTGCCGTTATCGGGGTCGCCACCG
>Ga0181587_10000108_pt1 | contig 59195 bp, 51 predicted proteins | sample 071ome_27_FD_132463 | JGI IMG/M metagenome (GOLD analysis project Ga0181587, IMG submission 132463) | Coastal salt marsh microbial communities from the Groves Creek Marsh, Skidaway Island, Georgia - 071409AT metaG (megahit assembly) | ecosystem: Environmental > Aquatic > Marine > Intertidal... | reverse complement strand
CCATTCGCGTAAGCTGCCTGCCCTCACTTTCCAGTATATGGACGGCAGGGCGGTGAGTGTGGCCATGGATCAGACAGCTGGCTTTATGTGTCTGCATGAGCTGCTCTACCGCTGCTTGAGTGACATCCATGATGTCTTCTGGTTTGTTGCTGCTCATGGTTTTACTTTGCTGGCGTGCCTGCGCCGCAAAGGCACGACGCTCCTCAATCGGTCTGGCCAGAAATTCCTGCTGCCAGACGGGCTGTCTGACCATATCCCGGAAGGCCATGTAATCAATATCCCGTGTACAGAGTACGTCACCGTGCATCAGTAAAATTCTGCGTTCTCCATCATCCAGCACATGGGGTTCCTCAATAAGGCTTGCTCCACAGCTGGCGGCGAAATGGTCGCCGATTAAAAAGTCTCGATTACCATGCATCAGATAGATGGCAATACCCTGAGAGCTCAGCGCCTGTAATTTTTCTGCAACCTGCCGGTCCAGCTCGAAGGCTGCATCATCTCCCAGCCAGACATTGAAAAAATCACCCAGAATATAAAGGGCCCGGGCCTCAATTGCATAGCGATCCAGAAATGTAAAAAAGGCCTGCGTGATGTCAGGCCTGTTTATGTCCAGATGCAGATCGGAAATGAAAAGCAGGGGCTTGCGTGCCATCCAGTCCTCAACTAGTTCTCAACGCTGACGGATTCGATAATGATGTCCTCTACCGGCACGTCCTGATGGCCGCCTTTAAAGCCGGTTTCACAGCTCTTGATACGCTCAACGACATCCATGCCTTCAGTCACTTTGCCAAAGACGGCATAACCCCAGCCCTGGGCTGACTTGCCGCTGTGGTTGAGAAAATCATTGTCACTGACATTGATAAAGAACTGGGCACTAGCAGAATGTGGATCCATGGTGCGGGCCATGGCGATGGTGCCGGTGTCATTGCTCAAGCCGTTATCGGCCTCATTCTGGATGGGCTCGCGTGTCGTTTTCTGTTTCATGCCCGGTTCGAAACCACCGCCCTGTATCATGAAATTATCGATGACGCGGTGAAAAATGGTGCCGTTGTAATGACCCTCTTCGGCATATTGCTTGAAGTTGGCGGCGCTGATGGGGGCTTTATCAAAATCCAGTTCCAGTGAAATGTCACCGAGATTGGTATGTAATACGATCATGACTTACTCGCTATGTGCTATTGGTTTGTAGTTTGCAGCCTGCAAGGACGTTATAATACCGCCCTTTGTGTCGCATTAGAAAGCAAGCAGACTTTATGACGGAAGCACCCAGCAATTTTATTCACCAGATAATTCGCGAAGACCTGAAGAGCAACAAGTTCGGCGGCAAGGTACACACCCGCTTTCCGCCAGAACCCAATGGTTATCCGCACATTGGTCATGCCAAATCAATCTGGCTGAATTTCACTACAGCGCAAAAGTTTGACGGACTTTGCAACCTGCGTTTCGATGATACCAATCCGGAAAAGGAAAGCGTCGAATTCGTTGAGGCAATGAAAGAAAATATTCGCTGGCTTGGCTTTGACTGGCAGGATCGGGAATATTATGCCTCTTCATATTTTGATCGTCTGTATGAACTGGCAGAACAGCTGATCTCAGATGGCAAGGCTTATGTCTGTAGTCTGAGTGCCGAACAGGCAAGAGAATATCGTGGTACGCTCACTGAACCTGGTAAAAACAGCCCGGACCGTGATCGCAGTATCGATGAAAACCTGGCACTGTTTCGCCGCATGAAAGCAGGGGACTTCGCTGACGGTGAATACAGTCTGCGTGCCAAAATCGACATGGCATCGCCCAACATGAACATGCGTGATCCCGTGCTCTACCGCATTCGACATCAGACCCATCACCAGACCGGTGACAAGTGGTGCATCTATCCGATGTATGACTATACCCACTGTATATCTGATGCGCTTGAAGGCATTACGCATTCACTGTGTACACTGGAATTTGAAGATCATCGTCCTTTGTATGACTGGGTCTTGGATCAACTGGAGCTGCCAGCGCATCCTCAACAAATTGAATTTGCCCGGCTCAATATCAATTACACGGTAATGAGTAAGCGCAAGCTCAAGCAGCTCGTCGATGAAGCGCTGGTTGATGGTTGGGATGATCCGCGCATGCCAACACTGGCCGGCATGCGTCGTCGGGGTTACACCCCGGCAGCGATCCGGCAATTCTGTGAGGACATTGGTGTCACGCGCACCAACAGCATGGTGGACATGGCCATGCTGGAACATGCCCTGCGTGAAGACCTGGATCAGCATTCACCGCGAGCCATGGCTGTATTGCGTCCTCTTAAGGTAGTCATCACGGATTATCCGGAGGATAAAGTGGAAACGCTGAAACTTCCGTGTCACCCCAAAAACCCTGATATGGGTGAGCGTGAGATTCCATTTAGCCGAGAGCTCTACATAGATCGAAATGATTTTGAAGAAGTGCCTCCTCCAGGCTTCAAGCGTTTGATTAGCGGTGGTGAGGTGCGATTGCGCGGGGCTTATGTCATCAAGTGTGAAGAACTTATCAAGGATGAAGCCGGAAACATTATTGAGCTGCGCTGTACGCATGATGCTGCAACACTGGCGGCACGACCGGAAGGCCGGAAAGTGAAAGGTGTCATTCATTGGGTGCCGGCAGCAGAGGCGATTGATGCTGAAATACGCTTGTATGAGCGCCTCTTTAGCCATGAAAACCCTGACAGTGCTGACGGTGATTACCGTGACTTTATCAATCCTGACTGCAAACAGGTCCTCAGGGGCTGCAAACTGGAACCCAGCCTGGGGACTGCAGAACCTGAAGCTCGCTTCCAGTTTGAACGCGAAGGTTATTTTGTCGCTGACCGTGAAGCACATTCGAAAGATACGCCGGTGTTTAATCTGACAGTTGGTTTGCGTGATACCTGGGGCAAGGCCCAGCAGCAAAACAGCTAACGGGACGCTTGTGCTGAAGATATACAACACGCTGAGTCATCAAAAAGAAATCTTCAAGCCCATACAGGCGGGCAAGGTGCGTATGTATGTCTGCGGCATCACCACTTATGATTACCTGCATATTGGTCATGCCCGGATGCTTGTCGCATTCGATGTCATTCTTCGTTATCTGCGAGCCTCTGCCTATGAAGTGACATACGTTCGCAATATCACGGATATCGATGACAAGATCATCAAGCGCGCCAATGAAAACAATGAAGCCTTTAGCGCGCTGACCAAACGTTTTATAGACTGCATGCACGAGGATGAAATAGCCCTCAACATCGTGCCGCCCGATATGGAGCCCAGAGCGACACAGCATATCGATGAAATCATCGCCATGATTGCCACACTGGTGGAAAAAGGTTTTGCTTATGCCGCCAATAATGGGGATGTGTATTACGCTGTCGCAAAATTCACTGGCTATGCAAAACTCTCACGCAAGAATCCGGATGAATTACTGGCCGGTGCCCGTATAGAAGTAGGGGAAAGCAAGCAGGATTCGCGTGATTTCGTTTTGTGGAAAAGCGCCAAAGCCGGGGAGCCAGGCTGGGATTCACCCTGGGGCAGCGGCAGACCGGGCTGGCATATTGAATGTTCAGCGATGTCGACTGCCTGCCTGGGTGCAAGCTTCGATATTCACGGTGGTGGCAGTGACCTGATTTTTCCGCACCATGACAATGAAATCGCCCAGTCCGAAGCTGCTACCGGTCAGACATTTGTACAGACCTGGATGCATAACGGCCCGGTACGAGTGGATGATGAAAAGATGTCCAAGTCACTCGGAAATTTTTTCACCGTACGTGAAGTACTGAAGAAATATCCTGCCGAAGTGTTACGTTATTTTTTACTGTCCTCGCATTATCGCAGCCCGATCAATTATTCCGAGGATAACCTGCAAAGTGCCTATGCAGCACTGGAACGTTTTTACAATGCCCTAAAAGGATTGCAGCAACAAGGGCTTGCTGTTCCCGCGGATGAGGATTATACGCAGCGCTTCAATGCCGCCATGGATGATGATTTCAATACGCCTGAAGCCATCGGCGTGCTCTTCGAGCTGGCGCGTGAAATAAATCGCCTGCGTGACAGTGATGAACACAAAGCACAGCAACTGGCTGCCCTGTTGGCCCAGCTGGGAGCTGTGCTGGGCATTCTGCAGTCGGATGCAGAGAGCTTTTTGCGCCAGGGTAGTGAGGACATTGATGCGGCCTATATTGATGATCTGATAGAGCGTCGCAAGCAGGCAAGGGCAGACAAGAACTGGGCAGAGGCCGACAAAATCCGTGATGAGCTGGCAGCACTGAATATTGTTTTGGAAGATAAGGATGGCGTTACTTCATGGAGAACTGCACAGGGGACCGCATCTGCGGTAGTGCCCTCTGATATGAATTTGAAATCTGAAAAGTAACTTTCTTCGAAGCGTATTGCACAGCCCGCAAACATTGACGCAAGAGGGCCTCGCGAGTATCATGCCGCCTCTTTGCAAGAAGTCGATTTGAAGCACGTTCGGGGTATAGCGCAGTCTGGTAGCGCGCCTGCTTTGGGAGCAGGATGTCGGGAGTTCGAATCTCTCTACCCCGACCAATTTCAACCTGCTATATTGTGAACCCGAATAAAGCGCCCGTAGCTCATCAGGATAGAGCATCGGCCTTCTAAGCCGAGGGTAGCAGGTTCGAATCCTGCCGGGCGTACCACAATCACGCTGGCGGTGATAGTTCACAAAGCGATTAATGGTGGCCGTAGCTCAGTTGGTAGAGCCCAGGATTGTGATTCCTGTTGTCGCGGGTTCGATCCCCGTCGGCCACCCCAGTTCCCCTCCCTCTTTATTCTTGAAAACTCTCAGCCTGATAAAAAGCCTGGAAGCCTCTGAACAGTTCCCAGACATCCACCTTGGACGATAGTTCATAAGGAGAATGCATACTGACGATGCCGATCCCGACATCGATTACATCCATATTCTGGCCGGCAAACCATGCGGCGATAGTGCCACCGCCATAACCGGCATCGTAGGAATGAGTCTGCCAGCGGATATCCCCCTCATCGAAAATGCCGCGAATATAGGCAAAATATTCCGAGTTGGCTTCACGGCCGGGGCCATATTCCTTAACCACCAGACCATAGCCCAGCCTCGATGTTAACTGCGGGTTTTGCGGCTGGGGAAACAGGGGGTTTAAGGCCGTAGTGGTGTCGCTGACCAGGACCTGTGAACGCGCATAGGTACGCCGCAGGTCCAGGTCGCTGAATGACCCGCTGCTGGCGGCAATTAATTCGGCGATCAGGGTATTGAACCATTCCGAGTTTACGCCGGTATTCCAGGAACTGGTTTCTTCATTGTTGACGGCATAGGCGATGACCGTCTGCTGTGGAATATCGATTTCACTGATGGCGCGCAGGCTGACATAGGCGGTGGACCGGTTGTCCTGGCCATAGGCAGCTGTGAGCGCGCGGTCGAGACCGACATCACGTGGCGCAGTCACCGGAATGATCTGCAGGTCCGCACTTAGCAAATCGCTGTCCTCGATATCGTACTGGTCTTTCAGGATGGCCAGCAGGCGGGCCGAGGGCAGTGAAAGTTCAGAGCCGGGGACTGCCGGCAGAGAGCCGATAATCGGTTCCAGTTCTTCTGTGGCGATGACGTCGCGCTGAGTGCGATCGCGATAGTCACTGTCCACATGCGGCGCCAGGTCACTTATCAGCAGGATAGGATCATCCGTATCAAGCCCTATTTCCACCCAGGCCGTACTGCCGTCCCGTTTGTCGATACGGCCGATAATTCCCAGCGGAATGTTGGTCCACTGATAATTCTTGATGCCGCCATGTACCTGCGCATCAATGGTGACTACGCCGTTTCTGTCACGCAGCGGCACGGTTTTGAATTCAAGCCGGGGCGAATCAATATGTGTATTGATGATTTTCAGGCCCTCGTCAAGCGGCAGCCTGCCCATGATAAACAGCACCAGGGTTCGATCCCGGTTAACGGCATACCAGCGTGAACCGGGCGCCAGTTGTGCAGGATCAATGTCCGGTGACCAGGGCCGGAATCCTTCGGATTCAGCAAGGGTGATGCCATCCCGGACAAACCACATTTCGCTTCTGGCATGTCCCAGAAAATTCTTGAAGTCTACGGCAAAGTCCATCACCTGAGTCTGCTCCCCGGCATCCAGATCCAGCCAGGCTGAACCAAAGCCCGTGTTCTGGGCTGATAAGGGGGAAGCGAGCAGAGTGAAGAACGAACCCAGTAACAATCTCCGTATGTCTTTCATACATGGCTCCTCAGTTGTCAGGGTAGTGTGCGTATGGCCACCCGGTCGCCCAGGAAGGTTCCCACCCAGATCATGTTGTTGACCATGATGCCGATGGTAGCATTGCTGAAAACAGGATTGGCCGGTGCTTCGAACAGTGTTTCGTCATCCATATCGCGCGGATTGATGGCAGAAACCTGATAACCCCGAGCACAGGCTACGATGAGCTCACGGGTTTCAGGAAAGCTGCCGCAACTTGGCTCATCACTGAGCATGCCGGAAGTCAGTAGATAACCCTCCGGACTCAGTCTGACATTGTCCGGTGAAAAAGCCAGGCTACGAGAGGTGCGTAACTGTCGGGTTGGATTGCTGCGCTCAAAGGCTACTATGGTATTTAAACCGGACGAGGCGACATAAAACTCTGTTTCATCCCTTGATATCTCGATGCCGTTATTGCCGGGCAGTTCTGCACCAGGTAAGTGACTGAAGCGTTCATCACCCGGCTGCCATTGATAAACAGCGCCTGTAGGTCTACGGTCACGTAAAAAGGTTGTATAGCTTTCACCGGGTAGGACAAGCACGGTGACCAGCAGGGAACCATCGCTGAAAGAGGCAACACTATTGGCACGCGGGCCATCCGGCATTAGCACACAACCTGTCCAGGTGATAAGGGGCAGTCCTCCATCAAGTTCGATATCGAAGACTTCCACGGCTTCACGGGCGCCATGGGCTACCGAATAAAGCGTGAAATGTCCGTTAGCGGCCGCACGAATGTTCAGTCCATGTGTATTGAAATCGCTTAGATCCGGTGCGCCGGGACAGTTAGGGTAAGCCTGACGATCATGGCGCTGCGGAGACAGTGATGGGGTATACAGTGGCTGGACCCTGCGAGTGTTGGCGTCGATCAGGTAAAAAGCCAGCCCGATTTCGTCACTGCTGGCTATGACCCAGTCAGTCCCGGGGATGTTGACCAGATCCTCGGGATTGACCAGGTTACAGATATATTCCATACCGCCGGAAGCAGCACAGTTCTCCTGGCTATAAGAGAATGGAGAGAAAGCAAGTAATGCAAGAAACAGGGGTAGGACCATGATTCTGCTGGACATGGGAAACCTCAGTCGTGTGGGATTAACTTTCGTCGTAACGGTCTTTCAGGGTTTGGTACAGGATGTGTTGGAATTCCGGGTGTTCACTGTCGATTTCTGTCATTGCTTCAACCAGGTGTTCGTTGTCCTCGCGCCCCTGCCAGTGTTTGCGATAGGTGCCTTCTTTATATCCGTGATCCTGGCGGAAAAAATTCAGTACGTTCTTGCCGACATACTGCAGGTAAAGGTCGTTCCAGCTCATCTTGCAGTCATGCAGCAAGGCCGCAAAAAGCGGGATACTGATGCGTCTGACAGCCGCCAATGCTATTTCAAGTTCTAGTTTAGATATTAAATCTAACTCATTGATATTAAATGATTTTCCGTCAAAATTTATAAGTGGATTCTGGTCGAGTTGTGCCTCCAGCTCTTTCAGAGCCTCTTGCTGATTACCCTGGGCTTCGAGCAGCAGATGGGAGAGGGTAAAATGCCAGATATCGACCAGCTCCATCTGCAACTGTTCCAGATCACATTCCTGTTTTTTCCACCATTTCCAGCCATGGTGTTCCATGGCTTCCGCACCTTCGACGACAACCGCGCGCAAGTAGGGATAAGCGGCTTTTACCCAGTCGGGATTTACTTTGGCGTTCATGTTTGCCTGCAGGGTTAACATGACTTCGGCTTGTTGTGTGCTCAGCATAGGCTTACTTGATTGAATTATTGCTCATTGATGGTGTCGAGGAGTTCCTGGCGGTTCTGTATCATGTCCCGGTAGAATTTTTTAGCGATGATGGCTTCAGGATTGTCTTCGCGGGTTTCGCCAAGATCGTCCAGCCAGCCCTGCAGGGTAGCGATCTCGCTTTCCAGCTGGCTGATAGCCTGCTTGCTCAGGTTCTCCGGGATTTCTTCTATCGTATCCGGATGACTGCTGCGTCTGTCTTTCATAAGGCGGCCAGGAATCGACTTGCTACTAAAATGACACTTGGATTATGCCAGAAAATGCTTATCGGGTAACATCGCTTTCTGGTTCATGTGAGACCTGAGAGATGTTGCATAGAGGATCACGGCTTTTACGACGACACAAGAAAGCATGGTATGGCAAACAGACCCATGGTGCAGCGCGCACCCGGTTGTTTTCGCTGCTGCTGATACTGCTTTCACTGGTTGCCTTGCATACCATTGCCATGATGAGCCTCGAGTCCCTGGGCTTATGGTCAGCGTTCTGGTTAACACTGACCACTATTACGACGGTGGGTTACGGGGATTTGTCGGCATCCAGCTTCTGGGGACAGCTCGCTACGGTTGCCTTCCTGTATATCCCGGGCATTGCCTTGCTCGGACAGTTCCTGGGTGAATACGTTGATTACCGAATTACGCGGCGTGAGCAGATGCTGCAAGGTTTATGGAGGTGGGAAATGAAAGACCATATATTGATACTGAATACACCCATGCACAATGGAGATCTCTACCTGGAACGGTTGGTGCAGCAGATTTCCTCGACACCCGAGTTGAAGGAACTGCCGATACAGATTCTTACCCCGGTGTATACGGATGGACTACCGCCGGCCCTGCAGGCCATGGGAGTTGTACATTATTCCGGAACTCCCACCAATTCAGCCAATCTGGCCAGAGTTAATGCTGCGGAAGCCAAATATATCTTTATCATTTCCCATAATGCCGATTCCATTAATCCGGACAGTCAGACCATCGACATCCTGGAGCATCTCAACAGTATTCCGCTCAAGGCCTTTGTGATTGCGGAATGCGTGGATGATGAAAACCGCCGACGTTTCATTCGTCTGGCAGCAGACACGGTCATCAGACCGGTCAGGGCCTATCCCGAGCTTGTTGTTCGCTCGATGGTAGCGCCGGGTACCGAACAGGTGATGGAAGACATGTTTACCTATCATGGTGCACATCAGTCGCGTTACCAGGTGAATGTGCAGGGGGTCTTATGGAAGGATATTGTCTGCGCCATCATGCAGGCAGGGCTGGGTACAGCCATCGCCTATGTGAAGCCGGGAGGGGAACTGGAGGTCAGTCCTCGTGCGTCCCAGGCAGTCGATGCCAGTGCGCTGATCATGATGGTCAGGCAGGATGAGGAGCCTCGTGAAGAAGCAGTAAAGCAATGTCTGCAGGGATTGCCAACTCAGTAAATTATTTGCCCCAATCCCTCTCAGGGACTATGTTGAAGAATGCACAAGGATGTGTTTTAGGCAGCAGGAAGCTGTCAGACTGATGATGTGATTGGCAAAAAGAAAAGGTGGCTTTGAGCCACCTTTTCTTTTGGATTTACGGTAAAATGCCGCGCGTCAATCTACTCTCTAAAGCCTGTTATGTCAGTCGCGATATCAATAAAAGATCTGCATAAAACCTACAGCAATGGCTTCACCGCCCTGAACGGCATTTCTCTGGAAGTTGCCGAGGGTGATTTCTTTGCCCTGCTGGGGGCCAATGGCGCCGGTAAATCCACCACCATCGGTATCATTGCCACGCTGGTAAAAAAGTCGGCCGGACAGGTGGAAGTTTTCGGGCGTAATGTCGATACCAATACCTATGAGACCAAATTGGACCTGGGTATCGTGCCGCAGGAAATCAACTTCAACCATTTTGAAAAGGTGCTGGATATTTGCATCACCCAGGCTGGCTATTATGGTTTACCGCGCAAGCTGGCTGAGGAACGTAGCGAAAAATATCTCAAGCAACTGGGGCTCTGGGACAAGCGCTATCAGCAGGGCAGACAACTTTCTGGCGGGATGAAACGGCGACTGTTAATTGCGCGGGCTCTGATTCATGAGCCCAGACTGCTGATTCTTGATGAGCCTACGGCTGGGGTGGATATTGAGTTGCGGCGTTCCACCTGGCATTTTTTGCAGGATCTGAACAAGGCAGGCACGACCATTATTCTGACCACGCATTATCTGGAAGAAGCCGAAAACCTCTGTCGCAATATTGCCATCATCGACAAAGGCGAAATTATCGAAAATACCAGTATGCGGACTCTACTCAAACAACTGGATACCGAGACCTTTATTCTGGATTGCCGGGATGAACTGGCAGGCCTGCCTGAGCTTGAAGGTTTTGAGCTAGAACAGCTCGACAGCCATAGCCTGGCAGTCACCATTGATAAAAACCAGGACATCAATGCCGTGTTCAGCATGCTGGATCAGCAGGGAGTACTTATTAAAAGCATGCGTAACAAGACCAACCGGCTGGAGCAGTTGTTTGTTTCTCTCCTGCAGAATTCATCAACCCGCTCCGTAACTGGGGGAGAGGCTTAAACCGATGTCCTCAGCGTCCGTGCATTACAAGTGGATAGCCTTTGCAACGATCGTGCGCAAGGAAATCCGTCGCTTTGTCAGAATCTGGATACAGACCCTGGTGCCGCCGGTCATCACCATCTCGCTGTATTTTGTTATTTTCGGCAACCTGATTGGCCGCCGTATTGGAGACATGGGTGGATATTCCTACATGGATTTTATTGTGCCAGGGCTGGTACTGATGGCGGTGATCAATAATGCCTATGCCAATGTGGTCTCATCTTTTTTCAGCCAGAAGTTTCAGAAGAGTATTGAAGAATTGCTGGTCTCACCGGTGCCCAATTATGTCATTCTGGCCGGTTTTGTCGTCGGTGGCTCCGCGCGTGGTATTGCGATCGGCTTGATCGCCTCGGTTGTGGCCATGGCGTTCAGTGGTTTTCACCTGCATAACCTGTTCATAGCGCTGGTGGTGGTCATACTGTCTTCGATGGTGTTTTCCCTGGGTGGCCTGATTAACGCCATTTACGCCAACAAGTTTGACGATATCAATATCATTCCCACCTTTGTGCTGACGCCACTGATCTATCTGGGTGGCGTGTTTTACTCCATCGATTTGCTGCCGGATTTCTGGAAAACGGTTTCACACTTTAATCCGATCTTTTACATGGTGGATGCGTTCCGTTATGGCATTCTGGGAATTTCCGATGTCAATATCGCTTATGCCATTTTAATGCTGCTCTTGTTTGCTGGAGGGCTAGGCAGCTTTGCCCTTTTCTTGCTGAACCGGGGCACAGGGTTGAGGAATTAAGATGTCTGAGTCACTGCTTGGTCAGCAGACAGCTTACCCGCAACGCTATGATCCAAATATTCTGATTGCAATTCCCCGTGCCAAGCAGCGCAAAAAAATAGGACTTACTGCTGGGCTGCCATTTTCTGGCAGGGATGTCTGGCATGCCTATGAGATGTCCTGGCTCAATGACCGGGGACTGCCGCAGGTGGCACTGGGTCGTTTCAGTGTCGACTGTACAAGTCCTGCTCTGATTGAGTCCAAATCCTTCAAGCTCTATCTGAATTCGCACAACCAGCAACGTTATGCCTCACGTGAGGAATTTGTTCGCTTGCTGCAGCAGGACCTATCGGGTAAAGCCGGCGCCGAGGTCGAAGTCATGCTGTCATCGCCAGATGATGAACAGCAGCTATTCAGGCCTTCAGGAAGCAAGCTGGACACCCTGGATATTGATATCGACACTTATCAGCCGGATAGCCGCCTGCTGCAGCTTGAATCGGATGAGCAGGTGCAGGAATCTTTCTATACCAACCTGTTTCGTTCCAATTGTCCGATTACAGGGCAGCCGGACTGGGCAACGGTCGTGATCAGTTACCAGGGCGCGAAAATTTCAGCGGTCAGCCTGCTGGCATATCTGGTTTCGTACCGTTTGCATAATGGCTATCATGAGGACTGTGTGGAGCAGATTTTTTGTGAGCTGATGCGCGCCTGTCAGCCACACAGGCTTTGCGTGCAGGCCAATTTTTTACGCAGAGGAGGGCTGGATATCTGTCCGATACGCAGCAATACTGAAGCGGCTGTCAATGATATTCAGCGTTTTGCCAGGCAATAAGATGGATGCAATAGAAGCATTACTGACACGCAGGGCATCGCCCCGTCTATCAGAACCCGCTCCGAACGCGGAAGAATGCCAGCTTATCTATAAAGCGGCCTTGCGTGCGCCGGATCATGCCATGCTGCGCCCCTGGAAATTCCTGTGTATCAGTGGGGAAGACAGAAACAGGCTGGGTGAGCTCTTTGTCGAGGCCCTGCAGCCGACATCAGAAGAGCAGAAGCAGAAACTGCTGGCAGCACCCTTGCGGGCCCCAATGATTATTGTAGCGGTGGCGAGTATTAATCCACATCCCAAGGTGCCTGCGGTAGAACAGATTTGCTCTACGGCAGCAGCTGTGCAGAACATGTCGCTGGCAGCGCATGCACTGGGCTATGCTTCCATCTGGCGAACCGGTCAGGCGGCTTTTGATGCAGCCGTGAAAAAGGGGCTTGGTATAAAGGCATCCGATGAAATAGTTGGCTTGTTGTATCTGGGTACAGCTACGGTTCAGGATAGGCCCGTTCCGGAGCTTGATCCGGCAGACTTCTTTGAGAATTGGCCGCCGGCTTAAAACTTGTAATTGACTGGCGCTTACATTAGAGTGCGCGGCTGCTGTAAAAGCAGCTATTAAAGAAAATAGGTGAGGTGTCCGAGTGGTTGAAGGAGCACGCCTGGAAAGTGTGTATACGGAAACGTATCGAGGGTTCGAATCCCTCTCTCACCGCCACATTAATATATACTTCTTCACTCGGTGTCCTCGTGGTTTCGGAGGCCGCAAGCGGCATGCAAGCTCACCCTGGAAAGTGTGTATACGGAAACGTATCGAGGGTTCGACAAACTCGCGTTAGCGAGTGAAGCGCGCCACGTTTTACAGTGGCCTGCCGCAGGGATTCGCGCAGCGAACCATCCCTCTCTCGCCGTCAATAAAAAATACCGCGCGAGCGGTTTTTTATGTCCGATAGCTAGCCTCAGAGAAGATGAGAAGCCTTGGCAGTGTCCATCCGCCGCGCTTCGCAAACGGGGCACTTCAAGTTAAACCTGTTCCATATCAAGGCAATCAGCACAAGTGATGCAGCCTGGTTGAATAAGTACGCTTTATGGAGTTAACTTGTCCCTGACCATAACAAGCTGATGGGCATGACAAAGTCGGGCCCGGCCAGGAGTCGATACAGAGTGGGCTCTAATTTTTTAAAAATAAAACGAGGTGAAAACGTGGCTGCTGATAAAACTGACAATATCGAACGACGAAAGTTAATCAAGACGGTTGGCGCTGCTGCCATTGCCGGGGTTGCTATTAATTCGGCCCAGGTAAATGCCCAGAGTTCGGGCATGGGTACAGCCTTTGTTCCGCAAAAACATGCTGAGGATGCCTGGATGGGGGATCTGGCAGGTAGCCACCGTGTATTTATTGATACCTCGACACCACAGGGTGGCATTGATGCCCTGCGATATGCTTCCAATATTCTCAATGCTCATATCAATGCCTATGCAGGGGCAGAAGAGGACTATGCCATGATCGTTTGCTATCGGCATGCCTCGACACCTTTTGCCTACAGTGATGAGGCGTGGCGGAAATATGGCGCCATTTTTTCCGGCATCATGAATTACACAAACGCAGAAGGCGGCACTTCCTTTGATGGAAACCCCCTGAAAACACCGGATGCCAGCTTTCCGGGGATGACGGTTGAGGACATGGCTTCCAGAGGGATTCGCTATGCTATCTGTGCTTCTGCCACCAATTTCATTGCTTCCATGGTTGCCAATAATACCGGGTCCAGCCGAGAGGCGGTCTTGGAAGAATTGAGAGCAGACACCATCAGAAACAGCCGTTTTGTTCCTGCCGGGGTCATGGCTGCGACACGTGCTCAGGAATACGGATACAGCCTGTTATATTCAGCGGGTTAGTCCTTGTCACTGAGCCATATGAGTAGTGGGTCCTCGATTCCTTCCTCCCGGCCAGTCTGTGAGCAGCTGATTTATCTTCATGCCATGGCGGCATTCAGCACCCTATTGCTGGCTGCCCTCATTGGCGTGCTGCTTTCATTGCAATTTGTCATTCCAGACCTGTTCGATAGCTGGACGGCTATCAATTGGGGAAGGTTTCGATATGCCCATACCCAGGGCATTATGTTTGGCTGGTTAGGCAATGCTTTTTTTGCCTTTTTGTACCATGCAGTTCCAGCCCTGACGATGAAGGCTGTTACCAGTGAGCGCCTGGGCTACTGGCTGTTTGCCTTGTGGAACTTCGTGGTTGTCTTGCCCGGTCTAATCCTGGTGATTGCCGGCATCAGCCAGCCCATTGAATGGGCTGAATTTCCGCTGATTATCGATATGTTCACCTTGCTCTGTCTGTTCCTGGCAGCTTGTCAGTTTCTGCCCAATTTTTTCAGCAAAGGCTTGGAAAATCTGTACGTGTCCAGCTGGTACATTATCGGTTCGCTGGTATTTACCATCATGGCTTTCCCCATGGGGAATATCGTGCCGGAAATTGTGCCGGGTGCTGAAAGCGCCGCCTTTGGTGGACTATGGATTCATGATGCGGTGGGGCTGTTTGTCACGCCTCTGGCTCTGGCCATTTTGTATTTCGTCATACCCGCTGTCACCGGCAGGCCAATTTTCAGCCACTTCCTATCCATGGTGGGGTTCTGGGGGCTGTTCTTTTTATATCCCCTGAATGGAACACATCATTATGTGTTTTCAGTCATTCCGATGAGTGCACAATTGGGAGCAATAGCCGCTTCAGCTTTGCTGGGTTTGGTTGTAATCCTGGTGGTTGCCAATTTGCTGCTGTCTATCCGTGCCGATGCAGTCGCCAGAAAAGACATCGCCCTACGCTATGTTTTCATGTCGGTCATTTTTTATCTCATCGTCAGTATCCAGGGCTCCTTACAGGCTCAAATGAGCCTGAATCAAGCTGTACACTTTACCGACTGGGTGATAGGCCACTCGCATCTGGCCATGCTTGGCTTTGCCACCTTCGCCGGCATTGGTGGCATTCTCTATGCCTGGCAGAAGATACCCTGGGCACCCTACAATGAAAAAACACTCGGCTGGTCATTCTGGCTTCTGGTGCTGGGCATTACTGTGATGGTTGTCGACCTGACGATTGCTGGCCTTATGCAGGCACGCTTATGGCAAAGTGAGGCCCCCTGGATGAGTTCAATTGTTGCTTCGAGGCCTTACTGGTTTATCAGGACCTTCTCAGCCCTGCCCATAATTGCTGGTTTCATGCTGCTGATATATGGTCTCTTTGTCAGACCAAAAACCGATGCCGCCACTGAGAGTAATGTATCGAGCTTCGAAATCAGGGAGTCCATTTCAGCATATCTCCTGACACCGAGCAGGGATGTGTTGAGAAAGTCCTATCTGATAGCAGGTATCGCGGGGCTGGGCTTTTTCACTCTGTCCATTGTCCTGCTGGGTGTTTTGCCGGGCCAGCAGCTTGATCGTCAAATTCAGCTAATGACCCCGGACAATGTTCTGCAACCCTCAAGCGCGGCATTGCGGGGCCGGGAAATTTACGCCAGAGAAGGTTGTGCATACTGTCATACCCAGCAAATTCGCTTTCTGGCGGCTGATATCACCCGTTTTGGTGCACCAACACTGGCCTGGGAAGGGCAGTTTGATTTTCCTCACCTGTGGGGGACAAGAAGGATAGGTCCTGACCTGTCCAGAGCTGGCTCGACAAGAAACTCAGACTGGCAGTTGGCTCACCTCTACTCACCGAGAAGTGTTGTCCCTTCATCGATTATGCCTTCGTATCAATGGCTTTTTGATGGTGATCCAACAAGACCAAAACAGGAGGCCTATGATTTGCTGGCTTATTTGGAATCATTGGGTAATGCCCGGGACATAGCCTGGCCGGATGGCGACCAGAAAATAAGAGACTTGATTGATCAGGATAGATGGACCCTGATGTCGGTCAATCTGCTTCAGTTAAATGCACACCCCGGTATGGCCGATCTAAGCCGGGATGCCCCAGTACTGCCAGATTCGGCTGAAATAGAGTTAGATCAGGCCTATTACCTTTGGCAAAATAACTGTGCGGGTTGTCATGGTGCACAGGGGGCTGGAGATGGTCCTGCATCGGCATGGCTTGAGCCCCGTCCCGCCGATTTAACCCAGCGTGTATACACTCAGGGCAGAATTGCCGAAGTGCTTTGGCAGGGCATTCCGGGAACGGCAATGCCGGCCTGGCGGGATCAGTCGCTGGAAGATATTTCAGCCCTGGTCGAACTGGTGAAAAGTTTTTCCAGTCTAGCTGACATCAATGAGTCGGCTGATGCGGAGCTCAGTCTGGGAGAAGCTGTTTATGCCAGTAACTGTATCCAGTGCCATGGGCTTTCAGGTCAGGGAGATGGGTTTGCAGCAAATGAGCTGCAGATCAGACCTGTTAATTTTACCGTCCAGAGTCTCAGCCTGGAGGAAAGTGTCAGCATATTACAGAACGGTGTAGCGGGGACACCAATGGCACCCTGGACAGACAGGCTTTCAACTGAGGAAATAGTGGCCGTGTCACGGTACATTCGAAGTCTGTTTATCGGAGATGATGCCTAGTCGGGGGGGGTGCGATGATTATCAATTTCATCATTATAGTGAGTATCGTATTATTTGCAGGATTTCAGCTGGCTTATCTTGTCAGATCTGATTACCGTGAGCAGGTTGAAAGACCCAAATATACTTTTTTGAAAAACCTGGAAGAATTTAACAAGCGCTAGAACTGACTTATGGCTGATACAAAAACACGTCCCGCGACAATAAATTACCTGGTAGTGGCAGGTGTATTTTTTTCATGCTTGCTGGCAGCTCTCTTTTATATCTTGGCCAGGCCCGATAGCGATCCGCTGGATGAATTAAAGAGCAGCGCCGAATATGGCAGACAGCTGATTCGTGAAACAGCGACATTGTTAGGACCTGACCAGGGAGATCCCGCCCTGCGATATTCTGGCAATCGACTCGATTGCTCTTCCTGTCACCTGGAAAGTGGCAGGCAGCCCGGCACCTTGTCCCTGTTGGAAGCATCTTCTCGATACCCTCGATTTTCCGGCAGGGATGGCCGGATAGGGGATCTTAAAGACCGCATCAATGGCTGCATGCAAAGAAGCATGGACGGCATTCCATTCCCCAGAGATAGTGTTGAACTGGCCGCCATGGAGACCTATATCCTGAGTCTTGGGGATCAATTCAGAGCCTTTTCCAGTGACAGGCTGGAATCAGATGAGCCAGCGGCGTTTGTGGAACCGGATCGACGGGCTGATTTGCTGGCCGGTGAAAGGGTTTATGTCGAGCGCTGCCAGATTTGCCATGGTGCAAACGGTGAGGGCTTGTCTGAAAGTCCCGATATATCCGAAGGCTATTTATTTCCGCCACTTTGGGGGGAAGACAGTTATAACAATGGTGCCGGGATGAATCGTGTGTTAACGGCAGCGCGCTTCATCAAGGCAAGAATGCCCCTGGGCGAAGCTGATTTAACAGATGCAGAAGCCTATGATGTGTCGGCTTACATCAACTCCAAGCCCAGACCGCAAAAACAGAATCTGGAGGCGGATTATCCGGAATTGAGCAATAAGCCAATCGATAGTCCCTACCCACCTTATGCCGACCCCTTTCCACAGGAGCAGCACCAGTTTGGTCCTTTTGGCCCGATCAGGGATTTTTATAATGCTCTAGTGTCAGAAGACGAGCTTGATTAAGGCGTATCAGGGTATTATTCGCAGCGAAAGTTTTTAACAGCATTACTATACATTTCATCAACAGGCGGAACTCAATGCTTAAAATACAATTTTTTGGACGCGTACTTTCTATACTGGTGCTAGCGGTGATTCTGGTTGCCTGTGCCCAATTTCCAGATGCCGTCGGGGAGCCGGTGTGGATCGATGTGCGTACCGTGGCAGAATATGATGAAGATCATATTGATAATGATCTGAATATCCCGTTGAACACTATCGATATTGATCAATTTTCAAGCATGTTTGATGAGGATGATGAAATAAACCTTTATTGCCGTAGTGGTAACCGGGCAGGACAGGCAAAAAATATACTTGAGGCTGCCGGCTTTACCAATGTCAATAATATGGGTGGCATTGATGAGGTGAGAATATTACGGGGGTTGCCCTGACATCTCAGACAATAAGTGCGCGTTTTTTCTATCTGTGATTGTTGATATTTTATTTTCGTGAAAGAATGACCGGTAGAAAACTATAACAAAAAGGCTTACTGGCCAGTAAATTCTGGCAAGCAATGCCAGTAATAGAGAGGAAACAATGAAAAAAATTATCAGAAAATCATTAGGTTTTTTACTGGTTCTTCCCGTGTTGATGGTATTGACGCAGTCATTGGCTCTCGCAGAGCCCAAGCTCTTCCCGGGTTTTCTGTTTGTTGAAAATGCCTATCTGGAGCGTTCGGAACAAAATGAAAACCAGGCAGTTGCCCATTTCAGTATCAGGAACCTGCATACGGATGATCCACTGGTCCTGCTGGGCGTAACGGGTGAGATGTTTGAGGAGGCCAGGCTGTATGATGCGCAAAATAACATGCGTGAAGAGTTTGTAATCAACCCTGGTGAAACGCTTAGAGGCTTGCGTGCCGAATTGAACGATATCGAGTTCACTGATGCTGAGGCAATTAGCATAGCGCTCAATCTTTATATTCGCCGCGGTCTGCTTGCCATGGAGGCAATTGAGGAAGTCAATAACGATGAAGGTCAACAAGGTGCTTTTTTCGGAGGGCTCAAGAACCGCGAGGCAGGAGTTCCCAATGAAGATGAGTACCTGGTCGCTTTTGATATCAGAAACTAGCCGTTAAAACATTCTGGCTGACTATAAGGCCAGCCAACTGGGCAATGCCTCGCAGGTTTGTTAAAGTTCAGCAAACAGCGTTGATAAAAAACCCGCACAAGCGGGTTTTTTATGGAAGAGGCCCCTGGCAGGAACAGGCAAGCCATGAATATCCTTTATTGATTCATATTTGTCCTGCCTAAAAACTTTAAAATATGCGTAGAACTTAATACCAAGAGAACGAGCATTAGTTATGAACAAATTACGCCAGTCTGTATCGAGCCTTTTGTTGCTATTTCCTTTACTACTGTTGAGTTCATCAGCAGTTTTCGCCGAACCCAAGCTCTTCCCAGGGTTTTTATTCGTGGAGAGCGCCTATCTGGAGCAGTCTGGCAGTGCTGCCGATGAAGCCGATATTTACTTTAGCATCAGGAATCTGCATGCAGATGATCCGATTGTCTTGCTGGGTATTAACGGAGACGAGGAAGCCGCTGCCATGATGTATGACGGGCAAAATGCCATGCTGCAGCAAATTGTGATCAACCCGGGTGAAACCGTTTCAGGGATTCATGCTGTGTTGAGAAATGCCGATTTATCTGCTGCTGAGGACGGCCAGCTGGCCTTAAATCTCCTTATCCGGCGCGGACTGGAAGCATTGCCTCCAGTGGATGCAATAGAAAGCAGCGGCGGATTGTTTTCAGGTGGTGTTAAGGCGCGTGAAGCGGGTATTCCTAATGAAGATGACTACCAGGTGCGTTTCGATATCAGAAACTGACCCTGACTCATTTGCTCCCAGTGGCGAATTTGCCTGCTGTGCTTAAAGACAGTAAGCCCAAAAGTTCATGCAAGAAGACAATCAACCCGCGTAAGCGGGTTTTTTGTGGGCACGATATAGACAAGCCATGCTTGGCAATACACCATAGCATGCACGACTGATAGCATTCAGTTGCCTTTGTTGATCGCTACAAAAACTTTAGCCTGGAGTGCTTGAGCAAACAATGCCATACAGAATTCTTTCGCCAACGGCGATACTGGGCTATGGCTTCCCTGAAGCCTCCTTTAACAAAGCCATGGGTCTGGATATTGACCTCATCGCTGTCGATGCCGGTTCCATGGATGCGGGGCCATACCATCTTGGTTCAGGGGCCCAATATGTCGGTAGGGCAGCTCTGCAAAGGGATTTGACACTGATTGTGCAGGGGGCCTTACAGCAACAGTGTCCTCTGGTTGTGGGCAGCGCCGGTTTTTCCGGTGCCTCCCCGGCATTGGACGAAGTACTTGAGATCATACAGGCGATTCTGCAGCAAGCGGATGCGGACGAGACCAAGCTTGCCGTGATTGACAGCGATATTCCCGCTTCGCTGATAGAGCCTATACTGCCGCAACTGGAAGCGCTGGGCCGCATGCCTGCATTGACAGCGGAGGAGCTCAGCAAGAGCAGGATGGTTGGGCAGATGGGTATCGAGCCCATCATTGCCGCGCTGGATGCCGGCGCACAGTTTGTCGTGTGTGGTCGAGCCTATGATCCAGCAGTGTTTGCAGCAGACCCCGTTCGTAAGGGGTACCCGATTGGTCCTGCTCTGCATGCAGCGAAAATTCTGGAGTGCGGGGCGATTGCCTGTGAACCGGGCTCAGGGAGTGATTGTTTGATTGCCGAACTGTATCTGGATGGTCGGGCCGAGTTTTTTGCGCCTAATCAAGACAGGCGGGCTAGCCTTAATTCCATTGCAGCCCATACCCTCTACGAAAAATCCCGGCCGGATATTTTCCACCTGCCAGGAGGTGTGCTGGATATCAGGCAAACCCGTTTTTATGAAGTGGATGAGCACAAAGCCGGATTCTCAGGCAGTATTTTTCATCCCATGCCCTACAGCATCAAGATTGAAGGTAGTATGCCTTCAGGCTATCGCTGTCTGTCCATTGCTTTTGCTAAATCGTCAGATATCGATGAAGAAGGTGTTTTGGTTTACGGCAAAAATGGGGTGGAAGCGAATCCGCCATCGGGAGCTCTGCAAGAAGTCGGTATACTCTGTGAAGTAAAGGGCAGGGACAAGCAGCAGACAAAAGATACCCTGGCATTTGTGCGCTCCAGTCTCTTGCATTACGGTTATCCAGGGCGGCTTTCCACAGCTGGCAATCTGGCTTTTCCGTTTTCTCCCAGTGACTTTGTATTGCCTGATGGCGAAGAGGGCTTTTGTGCTGTTTTTGTGGCAGGCAGCAGGGATCCTTTTTTTCAGCAAAACCTGCAGCAATGTTTACAGATGGTACGAAAGACGCTGAAAAACCAGCATCCGCAGCTGGCACAAAACACCCGTGTCGAATTTTACCTGGCTGATAAGGACAAGCCGCTGATGATTATTGAAAGTCTGGCTGCGCAGCCTGAAGAAGCATCGCGAGCAAACCGGCGTTGCCTGCAGGACATCACTGCCACACTGGATAGCGACAAGCCTCTTTATAGCGTTATAGAGGCAGGCATCACTTATAAGTGGTCAGTGCATCATCTCTTGAAAGATGCAGACATCATTCGAGGGCTGTTTCCCATCAAGATATTCCAGCTGCTGGGAAATAGCTGGCGTTTGGTTGAGCAAATAAGAAGCCGTTATGAGCAACAATTTCAGGTGGAAGAGGCGGCGGGTGAACTTTTTTTTGAGAGGGATGCGGACTTACCAGGCCCTGCTGCCGTTCAGGCAGAACAATCTACCGCCTTAAGTGAACTGGTGAGTGTAGTGCGGAGTAAGAATGCCGGTATTAACGAGCTAACTTTTGATATTCTGTTTAAAACAGAAAATGCTTATCAGCTGGCGCTGGCTTCAGGGCTGTTCTCTCGGCAATCGCTGGCCAGTTTGTTTGAAATACCAGCAAGCGATGTGCTTGGTAGCTATACTTATGAGCCTGTCAAAGCCATCAAGTTTACGCTTGCCAGACCACTGGTCTCGGGTACCCAGGGAGAACGGGATGTCTTTGGTGCCCAACAGCATAGCCGCTTGTTGAGCCTGCAGATTCCTCTAAATTAATTCAGCAGATGAAGCCAGACAGATGCAGCCTTCATCAGGTATGTATTGTTCCGACTGTTTGATTGCTTGTGTCGACAGAAGTTAAGGCGTTAATCTAGCGAGTGTTGGAGCAAGCAGCAAAAGCTGAGAAAAGATAAGCCATGAAAAACCTAACTATTACATTATTACTGGCCTTGCTTTGCGTATTGAGCACACAGCCTGTTCTTGCTCAGCCAGGTAGTGGTCCCTTTACATTGACAGAACTTGGTGATGGCCTGTACCAGGTAAACAGCGGGCCTGCCGTATCACCGGTGTCGGTGTTTCTGGTCACTGATGAAGGCATTCTGATTGTCGATCCACCCAACCCTGCCACAGCAGAATGGATCAAAAACGAGCTGGAGCAGCGTTTTCCGAATCAGCCGGTGGTCTATGTGGTACAAAGTCATTACCACTGGGACCACATTCGCGGTGCCGAACTGTTTTCGGAAACGGCCACTTTTATCAGTCACCGTAATATGCCGGCCAATCTTGAGGCGAGTATTCAGGCTGCGCCACCACCGGGCAATACACGTGACCAGGATCTGGATAACCGCCTGTCACGGGAAGAAGCCCAAACTGGAACCCTGGCCAATTTTGATGCCCTGGACAGCAACGCAGATGGCTTTCTCAGCCAGCGTGAACTTGCTCCTGCCGTGAGGCCGGATATTGTTTTTTCCGATCAGATGGAGATCAACCTGGGAGGCAAGCAGGTCAGCCTCTTATGGTCCCAGAACAGGCACACCAATGACTTGGTCGATGTCTATTTTCCGGATCACAAGGTGCTGTTTGCTACCGACTATATCTGGATCAATCGCATGTGTTGCAATTTCCAGTTTGATGAAAGACCCATGAGTACCTGGATCAATTCCATACGCAGGCTGGAAAACCTCGATTTTGATATGTTGGTTAACAGTCATTTCGAGTCAGGTAGCAAGGCAGACCTGATCGCGTTTCGGCGCTGGCTGGAAGACCTGCAATATGCCGTTTCATCGCGTATGGCCAATGGCATGAGCCTTGCGGAGATTCAGGCAGATATCAGACTGGAAGCCTACAGCGATTGGGTAGGCTATGAAAATCAGCTGGATGGCATGATTGCATCGGCTTATGGCAGTCTCTTACTGGAGTAGGCGGGTATTATTATGCCCGCTATTTCCCGCTGATGGACAGCTCGAAAATTTAGCCCGGTGCTAATGTTAATTGTTGAGGAAAAATTAACGAATATTTTCCGTAAAACATCTTAATTTACTCCTGGTGAAAAGTATAAGATGGCTGGAGCAAATAAAAATAATAAAGCCATATCGCATATTCACGAGGCTTCCGGTATCGGCAAACAAACTCTTGGGGGAACAACATGAAACACTACACAGCTGCTCATCCTTGCATCATTTTTGTATTTTCATTCCTATTACTGTTGCCGTGTTCTTTGCCCGCTGCTGCCCAGCAGGCTGGAGGCTCAATCTTTGGTAATTTTATTGATCCCAATGGCGAAATTGTCGAGCGGCTGAATACGCCGGTATTTTTAACCAACAGTGAAACGGGTGAAGAATTTACGGCTGATATGTCCACTGTCGGCCAATATTCCCTGAGTAATTTACCTGCAGGAAACTATGAGTTGTATTTTCCATCCGGTTGCTGCATGTACCGCCCCTATACGGAAGAAAACGTCAGCATTGCCCCCGGAGAAACCCTGCAATTCGACCTGAACCTGGAGTGGGGCATCAACCTGGGCACCATCGGTGATGATCCTGGCATGCTGAGTAATGACATGCGCGCACGGGCGGGTGATCTAACAGGCTTGCCAACGCCGAGACGGCCCGACGGCAAACCCGATTTGTCCGGTATCTGGTACAACATCCTCGATCAACGCAATAACCGAGCTCCCAGGATGCAGCCCTGGGCACAGGAAATGGATGATTTGCTGGACGAGTTGAATGCACAGGGGCCGGCATCCTACTGCCTGCCGCAAAGTGCCATATTTACCACTTTGCCGTTCCCCTACAAGTTTATCCAGACCGACGAACTCATCATTCAGCTGGTCGAGTTTGCCACGCCTGGTTTTCGTCAGATTTTCATGGATGGCCGGGAACTGCCGGAAATCTGGAACCCTGCCTGGCTGGGACATTCGACCGCGGTTTGGGATGGCGACACGCTGGTGGTGACCACCAATGGTTTTAATGAGATCACGCCCGGTTTTGGCGTACATACTGACCAGCTGGTGGTTACGGAGCGGTTCACCCGGACGAACTATGGGACCCTGATGATAGAGATTAGCGCAGAGGATCCGGAAGCTTTCGAAGAGCCCTATACGCGCTACTATCAGGCTGGACTGACACCGACCGAAGAAATTCTGGAGTTTGTTTGTGCCGAAGGTTTTTCTGAAGCTCTGTATGATCAGGAACCCTGGCGAGGACGGCCCTAAGAGAGTATAAGATGGAAACCATTCTAGACCCGATGAACAAGCGAGGTTGCCGATGACACCAACCAATCAAACCAAGTCCCTGGTGCTGCTCCTGCTAAGCACACTTTTTATCAGTAGCACGGCGCTGGCCCAGGTTAATCTGCAGGGTGTCTGGCGTGCCACTTACGCAGAGGATCAGGCTGACCGAATTCCTGGCCCTGAAATTGCCGATTTCGTCGGGCTGCCGGTGAATGCTGCCAACCGCGTGCGTGCCTTGAGCTGGGACGCATCCCTGCTGACCCTGCCGGAGTATCAGTGTCGGGTGCACCCGTCGGACTATGCCAACCAGTTTAATAACATCCGCATCTGGGAAGAACGCAACCTTATCACGGAAGAATTGATTGCCATTCACCTGAAGCATGCTGTCTGGGAAACCCACCGGGTAATCTGGATGGATGGCCGTGAGCATCCAACGGAATATGCGGAACATACCTCCATGGGATTTTCTACCGGTCGCTGGGATGGTCATATCCTGACGGTCAAAACGACACACCTGACCGAAGGCTGGTTACGCCGTAACGGTGTCGCCCGTAGCGACATGGCAACAGTGACCGAGCATTTTATCCGCAATGAGGACATTCTCAGCTGGACAGTGCGGGTGGTCGATCCGGTCTACCTGGAAGAGCCTTTTGTACGTAATCGGGACTACTATTATTCAACAGATATCCAGATTCCACCGTATCCCTGTGAAAGCGTGACAGAAGTTGAACGCGAGCGTGGCGAGATTCCGCACTACCTGCCAGGATTGAATCCCTTACTGACCGAGTTTTCTGAATACAACGATATTCCATTTGAAGCGGCCATGGGCGGCGCCGCAAGCATGTATCCAGAGTACATGGAGGCGCTGGAAGCCATGTTGGAAGCACAAGGAGGGAATGCACGATGAACAGGCAATTGAGCAGGGTCTACTTACTGTGGCTGACAGTATTCCTGAGCACGCTTGCCAGCGCACAGCCCAATTTTGACGAGGTTGAAGTCAGGGTGCTGCAGGTCCGTGAAAATATTTACATGCTGGTCGGCGCCGGGGGAAATATCACCCTGCAGACCGGGCCAGATGGTGTTTTGGTGGTGGATACCCAGTATGCCGGCATGTCAGATAAAATCCTGGCCGCTATCGAGGAGATTTCCGGTGGCAGCATAATTCGCTATGTCATCAACACCCACTTTCACGGCGATCACGTCGGTGGCAATGTCAATATTGCTTCTGCTGGAGCCACGGTGAGCGGCGGCAATATGCGCAGGGATGTCAGCGGTGAAAGTGCGGCGATTATTGCCCACGAAAACGTGCTGCTGCGCCTGGCCTCAGATGGCGGTGATCTGCCCTTTGCAGGCTGGCCTACCAGCCCCTATATCCAAGGCAGAAAAGATCTGTATTTCAACGGGGAGGGTATCCGTATTCAACATCAGCCGGATGCCCACACAGACGGCGACAGCACGGTGCATTTCAGACAGTCAAATGTTGTTGCGGTGGGTGATGTCTATCGAACCGACGAATATCCCTTTATCGATATGGCAGCAGGCGGCAGCATACAGGGCGTCATTGCGGCGGCCAATAACATTCTGGAAATGATCATTCCGGTCTACGGTCAGGATGGTGGGACACTGGTTATTCCAGGTCACGGCCGACTGAGCAATATGACCGATGTGGTTGCCTGGCGTGAGATGCTGACCATCATCCGGGATCGCATCCAGTATATGATCGATCAGGGTATGTCGCTGGACCAAGTACTCGCTGCTGCCCCGACTCGTGATTACGATCCGCGCTGGGGTTCTGAGCGGGGGACACCGCGTTTTGTGGAGGCGGTTTACCGTACTCTGAGTGATCAGGAGGGAGCGCAACAATGATAACTTTTCATAAAGCTGCACGTTGTATACAAGGGCTGCTGGCACTCTTCATGATGACAGCTTCACTGTCTGTGTCCGCACAAGATGCAGTTGGAGGCAATGCTCGTCAGGCCTTTCCTCAGGATATTGAAGGTTACTGGGTATCACTGGTAACCGAGGACTGGCGTTACCGGATGATGAGTGCACCAGCAGGTGATTTTGAGGGCATCAACCTGACCCAGCCGGGCAGGGATCTGGCAGAAGCCTGGGATCCACAAGCCGATGCTGCTGCAGGAGAAGCCTGTCGTGCTTACGGTGCCGGTGGAGCCATGCGCTACCCGACCCGTCTCCATATCAGCTGGGCTGAGGATAATGTTCTGCAAATTGACACCGATAAGGGGCAGCAGACCCGCCTGCTGAAATTCGGGGCTGCTCAGGATAATGAAGGTGCTGGTTCCTGGCAGGGTGTATCTCAGGCGACATTGAATCTTTATGGTCCTGCAGGGGCACAAAGTGGCCGTATTGATGTCGTGACCTCTCAGATGCGGCCAGGCTATATCCGGCGCAATGGGGTTCCTTACAGTGCGCAGGCCCTTATCACGGAATATTTCAGCATGGTGACGGAAGAAGACGGCAGCGAATACCTGATCGTGGTTTCAGAACTGGAAGACCCGGTGTTTTTACAGGCACCGGTATTAAGAAGCACAACTTTCCTCAAAGAAAGCGATGCCAGTAAGTGGGATCCTTCAGAATGTATTTCAGGCAGGTTGTTGCGTGAGCCCCTTGGGCCGCCCCGCGAAAGATTCTGACAGAGCATGCTGCTGATAAAGCAGCAGCTCTCAGGCTCCAGTGGCGGCCGTTTTCCGGTAAATTTTCTGCACCTCGTCCAGTACAAAAATATCGGTTAAGAGGCAGCGTAGATGGCTTGAAGCATTCAGGTTGTCGATCAACTGTGAACTCAGCGTAGGGGCGTCATATACAATCTTCACCACTGTCAGTGCCGATGCAGCATCAGCTGTCAGTGTACTGTTAAAAGCCTGAATATTCTCAAAGGTCTGATCACCAGGCTGCATGGCCTGCATAAAGCCTTCCGAAATATGTTCTATACCCCAGATCAGATCCTGCAGGAAATCCCGGATGGAAGGGCCATCTGCACCGCTACCGGCAGCAGGCTCAGTTTTTCTGCCCTGCGCGGCGTAGGCCAGCATGTATTCATAGGATGCTTCAACTTTCTCGATGCAGCTATCTAAAAGGTCGGTTGATGTTTCCGGCATATCAATCCTTGGTTAAGTGTAGTGAAGTTGGCTTGGCAGGCGTTTATGATCATTCGCTGTCGTTTTGCGGCCACAGTTCCGGGTCATGCTTTAGCTCATATTCTTCCCGACTGATCCAGCCCTTGAAGATTGAACGAAGATACATGCGGTTTTCAGGGCGCACGGCAAAATAGACATGCAGCATAATAGCACTCACAAAACATAAAGCGATCAAGCCGTGAATGAAATAGACGATACCCCAGGTATCGGCATTCAGCCAGTAAGGGTCTCTTTCCCAAAGCGGCGTATCAATTCTGACCATCATCATCAGACCAGTGACTATGGCTGCCAGGCTTATAATGGCAATGGCCAGATGCATCGTTTTCTGGGCGCCGGAATATTTGCCTGTTTTTTTATTGCGGGCTGAAAGATCCGTGCGGGAAATGACCATGCTGCTGAGGCTTTTCCAGAAAAGCGAACGGCAGATATGTACAAGCAGCAATAGGCTTAGGATCAAACCACAGGACCAGTGAATGACAATCAGGCTGGCATTAAAACCGTAAACGGGCAATAAGCCACTGAACAGCAAAACCATAATGGATACAGCCAGCAACCAGTGAAACAACCTGTCGATTAATTTATGCCGGACTATTTGTGATGAGGCCATTGAGCTGGAATACCTGCTACTGAAATTCACAGCATAGCAAACCTAAGATCTGACTATGCGGATTCGGGGCTTGCGATTATAGGAAACAGCTCTGGTGCAGGCAAATCATAAAAAAAGTAATGCCAATTGCACAGTTGCCGGATTGGTGCGCTGTTTTCAGGTGATACAGACTTGAGACATACCAAAAAGGGAGCTAGTATCAGGCCTTACCCGAACCTATGAAGGATATACAGTTTATGCGCCCTCATAATCAATCCAGAAGAAGCTTCATCAAAGGCATCATTGCCTCCGGCGCAGTGGTGTCGACCGGCGGTCTCATGTTGGTCAGCGGTTGTTCTGAAAACGTTTCCACACCTGCACCTGGTTCTGTCGAAAGACTCATTTCGCTCAATATCAATGGCACGGTTCGTCGAGTCGATGTGCTGCCCAATGAAACACTGGCAATGACGCTGCGCAACAAGCTGGGTATGACCGGTACAAAAATCGGCTGTGACCGTGGCGAGTGCGGGGCCTGTAGTGTTCTGGTAGATGGGGTGCCGAATAATTCCTGTTCAATGCTCAGTCATCGGGTAACTGGCAAGAACATTACAACCATTGAGGGAATTGCCAGTCCGGCTGGCGATTTACATCCGGTGCAGCAGGCCATGATCGATGAGCTTGCGCCACAATGTGGTTTCTGTACGCCCGGTCAGGTCATTTCGTCGGTGGCTCTGCTCAACAACAACCCCAATCCTACGCGTGAAGAAGCCCGTCAGGCGCTGGCAGGCAACCTCTGCCGATGTGGGGCATACGATCATTACCTGAATGCTGTGCTACGCGCTGCAGAGGAGATGGCATAATGGCTGACAATCCCACTTACAACTTAATCGGCAAAGACTTCACGCCACCGGATATCGAAGCCAAGGTCACCGGGGCATCGACCTATTCGGAAGATTTTCGAATGGAGGGGATGGCATATGTCAAAATGCTTCTGAGCCCCATGCCCAATGCGCGAGTCAGAAATATTGACGCATCCAAGGCGCTGGCCATGGAAGGAGTCTATGGCATCATGACGGCGGATGATGTGCCGACTTTTCAGAATCCGGGTGAGCAAATCCTCACCAATGAACCCAATTTTGTCGGTGAACCCATCCTTGCCATAGCCGCCGTCGATGAAGCTACGGCTGCCAATGCCCTGGAACTGGTCAGGGTCGATTATGAAGAGTTGCCTTTTGTGCTGGACCCGCTTGAAAGTCTGTACCCGGGCGGGCCTGATGCCTACCGTGGGGGCAATCTGGTGTCTTCGTTGCGCATCGAAGAGGAGGATGAACTGGGAGACATTGGTGTTGTCAGCCATAAATGGACAGCGCGAGACTTTGCTGCGGTGGAAGAAGGACAACTTCCCATGGGTGAACCAACCATGGACTGGCAGTATGGCGATTTGGAAACGGCTTTCAGTGAAGCTGCACTGGTGCTGGATGAAAGCTTTGTCACGGCCTGTAATTCACATCACAGCATGGAACCTCGAAGTGCATTCTCTTACTGGCAGAACGGTAAATGCTATGTGCACGGTTCAACCCAGAGTCAGATGTTTGTGGTGCCGGGTCTGGCCGGACTGATCGGTATTCCGCCCAGTGACTTGGTCTATATTTCAGAATTTTGTGGCGGCGGCTTTGGTTCCAAGGGCTCAGCTTATGCAGTAATGGCCGTACCAGCCCACTTTTCACGCTTGATTAACCGTCCCTGCATGCTGCGCATCACCCGCGCCGAAGAATATTACCTCGGTTCTGCCAGAGCGAGTTTCCAGGGCAGGGCAAGGCTGGCCTTCAATGCGCAGGGCAAAATGACCGGTGCAGATATCTATATCGTGCAGCAGGGTGGGGCGAAAAACCCCTTTGGTGACTATGGTGCGGCCGGCGGCATGGTTGCACTGGTTTATACCCCTGAAAGCATGCGTTTCAGAGCTATCCCCATCGGGACCAATACCACACCGTGTGGCCCACAGCGAGGTCCTGGCCAGAACCAGATGTCAGCTGTCATGGAACCCCTGATGGATAAGGCTGCCAATGCGCTGGGCATCGATCAGCTGGAAATCCGCCGTATCAACGCGTCTAATCATGACACACTGACCGGAGGTCCGGCCCAGAGCCGACAGAAAGTATCCAGCTCTTACATGCTCGATGCCATTGATATGGCTGCCGAGCGTTTCGACTGGGCCAGCAAGTTTGCACGTAACGGAGAACGCAATGGCTCCAAGGTCATTGGCGTCGGTATCGGTCAGGGCTATCACTCGGCCGGCATTTCGGGTTTTGATGGTCTGTTGAGAATCCTGCCCGACGGTAAGTTGCATATTCATACCGGTGTCGGCAATCTGGGAACCTATTCGTATGCTTCCACTTCCCGTGTTGCCGCTGAAGTACTGGGCGTAAGCTGGGATAACTGCGTGATCGAGCGCGGTGATACCAGCAAGCATCTGCCCTGGACCATCGGCCAGTTTGGTTCCCTCACAACCTATACCATGTCACGGGCCAATTACGCAGCCGCTATGGACATGAAACAGAAACTTCAGGAAATTGCCGCCATGGATCTGGGGGGAGAGCCCGGGGATTATGAGCTGGCTAATGAAAGCGTCGTCAATTCATCTGATGCGAGTCTAAGTATGACATTTGCCCAGGCAGCTCAGCGAGCAGTGGAGCTGGGTGGTAAATACAGTGGTGAAGATCCCAATGATACCAATCCTCTCACTCAGGCTTCTGTTGCCGGCCTGGCCGGCACCGGTCTGATAGGGGTGGCCAGAGATACCACGCCGCTCAACGAGCATATCTCGGCCATGGTGGCGACCTTTGTCATGATTGAGCTGGATACCGAGACCGGTCACTACGACATTCTGGAATTTGTCAGTTCGGGCGATTGCGGTACGGTAAACCATCCACTTGGCCTGGCCGGGCAATTACGCGGTGGTGCCTGCATGGGGATTGGCATGGCACGTACTGAACGCCAGATCTATGATCCGCAGAACGGCTTGCCGGGCAGTGTGGGTCTGTATCAGGCCAAACCGCCGTCTTACCTTGATGTGCCTGCTTTTATGGATGTGTTTGCCGTCGATAAGCCGGATCCAACCAATCCGATGGGCATGAAAGGTGTCGGTGAGCCGCCTGTCGGTGCGGCTGTCGGTGCAGTGCTGGCAGCGGTGTCTAATGCCCTCGGTGGTCATTATTTCAACCGCAATCCAGTGACCTCGGACATGATTATTAATGCCGCGTCCGGTCGAGAGCAGTCGTATAGCCCGCTACAGTTATTTACCCAATAGGAGAGCTGAGATGTCTACCAAAGATATGATGCCAAATTTTGACCTGTTTCAGCCTTCTGACATGGCAAATGCGTTTGATCTGCTCGATCAGTATGGTGAGGATGCTTGGCCGCTGGCTGGCGGGCAGGATAGCCTGGACTGGTTCAAGGACCGCATCAAGCGACCTGTCGCTGTGATTGATCTGGCCGGCATTCCGGGCATGACGGGCATTAACCAGACAGGCAATGGTATTGAAATCGGAGCCATGACCACTTTGACTGAGATAGCAGCAAGTCCCCTGATCAGAGACAACTATGGCCTGCTGGCACAGGCGGCAGCTCGCGTGGCAAGCCCGCAAATCAGGAATATTGGCACCATTGGCGGCAATATCTGTCAGGATGTGCGCTGCTGGTATTATCGCTCTGGAGTCGATTGCTACCGGGCTGGTGGCAATACCTGTTATGCCGATACTCCGGAAGGCTTGAACAGGGAGCATTGCCTGTTTGAAGCGGACCGCTGTGTTGCGGTAACGCCATCTGATACTGCTCCTGCGCTGGTTGCACTGGATGCCACTATGATTATTCAGAACAGCAGGGGAGTCAGAGAAGTGCCGGCGGAAGATTTCTTTATAGGACCGAGTGTCGATATTGAGCGTGTCACCGTGCTGGAGCCAGGGGATATTTTGACCTCCATCAGAATTCCTTCAAGCTGGGCAGGTGCGAACTTCTATTTTGAAAAAGTGGCCGACCGGGCAACCTGGGATTTTGCCTTGGTTAATGTGGCTGCAGCTTTACGTATCAATGGTAATGTAATCCAGGATCTTCGGGTTGTTTGCGGAGGTGTGCAGTGTACACCGCGCCGCCTCAATGGTGTTGAAGACATTGTCCGCGGTAGCGCCCGCGATAATGAAACCATTGAACTGGCTGCCGGAGCGGCAGCACGCGGAGCAACTACGCTGAATTACAATCACTTTAAAATCCCGCTGATGGAGAACCTGGTGAAGCGCGCCATCCGCGATAGCTAGGTTTAGACGTTTCCGTGCAGCTTTTCCGATACAGCAGTGATGCCTATGGCCAGCGTGTACTCGAAGGTATTTCTTTCGAGTTGATCTATGTGTTTGCCGGTCTGGCAGCTGTCATTATCCTTGTCCATCTGGGGTATAAATTTTGTACAAAAAAAAATAAGGGCAACTAGAGGAGCTGTCCGGGAAAGGCGTCTCGCTGTTAGCGGCTCTGTATCAAGCTGGAGTCCTGTCTTATTTGTTTTCAAGCCAGTCTGATAGGCCAGCCGTGCAGCATCTGCATGGATGGTCAGCGTTGATTCATTGGAATATTGATCGCATTTCCTGTATCAATAGGCAGCACATGACCCGAATCCTGACTAAAACTCAAAGGCACGATCCAGGTCAATGTATTTTCATGTATCACTGAAGGCAGTAGATTCTTTAGGGTGACCAAGGAATAACAAGTATGAAAAAGATACTGATAATTCTAGGGATAGTCGCTGTCGTAATAGGTATCACCCTGATCAGGTTGAATGTCTTTTCACAAGGCGCCGGAGAAGTGCTGGTGGAAGATGTCACAACCCATGTCATTAACTCCTCCGTTTTAGCATCCGGCACCCTTATTTACGATGAGGAAGTCAACCTGACGACCGAAGTAATAGGTCGTGTGACGGGCGTATTTGTGGAAGAAGCAGATACGGTTACGCAGGGGCAACTCCTGCTGCAGATAGATGATGAGACCTTCTCGAAAACGGTGGAGCAAAGACAGGCGGCGGTTCGTATGCAGGAAATAGCCATTGAGAGTCAGCGTCTGCGTCTGGAGAGATTGCAGCAGCAATGGCAACGGCAGAGTAACCTGTTTGAGCGTGGAGTGCTGGACCAAGAGAGCTTTGACAACTTAAGCAACCAGGTGGCGCTGGCAGAAGTTGAAGTGCGTTCACTGGAAGAAGCCTTGCGCCAGTCCGTTGCCTTGCTGGAGGAAGCCGAAGATCAGCTCGGCAAAACACGGGTGTACTCGCCCATCAATGGACTGGTCACCATCCTGGATATTGAAGTTGGTGAAACCGCTATATCCAGTACGACCAATATTGCCGGCTCCAGTCTCATGACCATTGCGGACCCCGAGAGCATGATTACTGAACTGAATGTTGACGAAGCGGATATAGCTGACGTGGCGGTTGGCCAGGAGGCGGAAATTGTCGCCATTGCCTATCCGAATCAACCCATGAAAGCGGTAGTCGATTTTATTGCAGTATCGGCAAGGCAGCGGCAGGAAGGGGGCAATCAGGCACTCAGCTTTATTGTGGAATTGAGTTTTACCGACACCAATGGTGTTGTGCTTCGTCCCGGCATGTCGGTCAGGGCTGAGATTTTTACCAGTAATGATGAGATTGAACGAACCGCCGTTCCCATTCAGGCAATCAGCCTGGAAGAAAACCTGAGTCTGAACCAGGCAACTTATAGCGTTTACAAATTTGAAGAGGGAGTGGCGAGAAAAACCGAGGTTGAAGTGGGTATCGCAGATGATGAATTTCAGGAAATACGGACGGGACTTGAGGTGGGTGAGCAGATCATTGTCGGGCCGGACAGAATCCTGCGCAATCTGAACGACGGTGATAGTGTAACGCAAGCGGAAGGCTAATCAACATGGAGCTCATCAAACTGCAAAGTCTGAGCAAGCGCTATGAAATGGGACAGGAGGAAATCAAGGCGCTCAATAATATCAATCTGACTATTCAGCATAATGAATATCTTGCTTTTGTGGGGTCATCCGGTTCTGGTAAATCCACTATGCTGAACATTCTTGGCTGCCTGGACAGGCCAAGTGAGGGCAAATACATCCTCAATCACAAAGATGTCAGTATCTTGAAAAATGATGAACTGGCGGAAATCAGGAATCAGGAAATCGGTTTTATTTTTCAGAGTTTTAACCTGTTGCCCAGAGTCAATGCACTGGGAAATGTCATGCAGCCGCTTATTTATTCGGGGATAAAACTGGCAGAACGTAAAGTCAGGGCTGTTGAAGCACTTCAGCAGGTTGGTCTGGCAGACAGGATGGGGCATGTGCCGAACCAGCTGTCAGGCGGGCAGCGGCAGCGTGTCGCCATTGCCCGTGCACTGGTGACCAAGCCCAGTATTTTGCTGGCTGATGAACCCACAGGAAACCTGGACTCAAAAACCACAACAGAAATCATGAAGCTCTTTGATGAGCTGCATGCCAGCAATCACACCATTATTATAGTTACGCATGAGCAGGATATTGCTGAGCATTGCCAGCGTGTGATCCGCCTTGAAGACGGAAAAATTGCCTCTGATGAAAGTCGACAGCGGGCCGCCTGATGTTTATTTTAATCGAAAGTGCACGCTCAGCCTTTGCCTCCATCCGGGCACATGGCTTCCGCTCAATCCTGACGACCATCAGTATCACGATCGGTGTTGCCGCAGTCATTGCCATGGTATCCATTATTCAGGGGGTCAGCGCTTTTGTGGAAAACCAGCTTTCATCGCTGGGCGCCAATGGTATGGTGATTCAATCCTTTACGTCCCAGGAAGACCGGCTGCAGGGCAAGATCAACCGCCTGTCACCCGAAGATTACGAGCTGGTAGCCAGCCGTATTGATGGCATTACTTCAATCACACCGATACTGACCAATAATTTGATCAACCAACTGCAGTATCAGGGCGAAACAGCTGTTTCACAGGTGTTGGGTTCTACCTACAACTTTCAGCGGGTGTCGCAGTTTTATACCAGCCAGGGACGTTTTATTTCGGATAGCGACAACCAGACCCGGCGGCGAGTAGCCGTTATTGGTGAAGATGTCAGGGTGAACCTGTCATTGCCGGAAAACCCGGTCGGAGAATTTATTCGGGTGGGTTCCGAATGGCTCAGGGTGATCGGATTGATTGAGGAAAGGGGGCAGATGTTTGGTCAGAGTCGGGATAATAATGTGGTGATTCCCTATAACACCATGCGCAGCCTGATGGGCAATCAGCTGATCCCGGATATTGGAATTCAATTGAATATCAGTGATGTCGAATTACTGGACGCGACAGAAAGACGCATTGCAATTTTGCTGAGAGATGCGCATGGGCTCGGTCCCGGCGAGGAAAATGACTTTCAGATACAGACTTCTCAGGAACTGGCTGCATCTATCAATTCCATATTGACGGTTATCACACTGGCGATGGGAGGCATTATCGGTATTTCACTGCTGGTGGGTGGTATCGGTATTATGAATATCATGCTGGTGTCCGTGACAGAACGCACCAAAGAAATAGGCATCTGCAAGGCAATAGGCGCCAAACGTCAACAGATTCTGTTGCAGTTTCTGTTTGAAGCAGTCTTTCAATGTTTGCTGGGGGGCGTTATAGGTCTGGCAGTCGGTTATGGCCTGGGAGTCGTAGCTGCCTTCTATATCAGTGATCTTGGTGCAGTCGTTCCGTTCTGGGCGGCTTTGCTGGCCATCAGCTTTTCAGCTTTTATTGGTATTCTTTTTGGTTTGATGCCTGCCGCCAAGGCGGCCAATCTCGATCCGATAGATGCCCTGCGTTATGAATAAATTAGCTGGCAAGAAAAATACACAATCCAAAAGGAAGTGCCGAGCGTGAATAATTTTATCGATATTATTGCTGCCCCCAACCAGGTATTTGAGCGATTAAAACAAAAGCCCTCATGGTTTATTCCCTGGCTCGTCATAGCCCTGCTGGCCGTGACAGTGCAACTGGGTTTTTACAATCTGATCGACCCCGGGTATCTGCTGGACCAGCTTGTCGAACAGCGCATGGATTCAGGGATTCCTGAGAGTGAATTGCGCAACGCAATGCAAGGCATTACCGAAAATACCACCCCTCTGATTGTGTCATCTTCTGTTGCTGTTTTTGTTGGTCTTCTGCTGATCTATGCGATCAGCGCCGTGTATCTTTTTTTAGTCAGTAAGTTCAGCGATACCTCCATCACTTATCGGCAATGGCTGTCACTGGTCAGCTGGTGCAATGTGCCGGCAATCTTCACCGTGCTGGCAGCCTGGCTGGCGATACTGAGTTCTGGCAGGCTGATTGAAATAGAGGCCATGAACCCCCTTAATCTGAACTATCTGCTGTTCCAGTCTGAAGGCGATTTTGCCGGCATGCTGAGTGCCATTAATCTGGTTACCATCTGGAGTGTGCTGTTAATGATTATGGGTCACAGAATCTTTACTGCGTCCACTTACCTGAAATCCGCAACAGTGGTTCTTACTCCCTACGTCCTGATTCTGCTTGTCTGGACGCTGATCATCCTGCGCTGAAACACAGAGTGCACTTTGGCTTTCTAGGGTCATCGCAGCGGTAATTCTTCATTTCCAAGGTTATCTACCAGGAAGTCCACAAAGACCCTGACCTTGGCTGGCACGAAATGCTTCTCCGAATAATAAATGCGCAGGGATCTGTCGGGCATCCGGTAATCACCGAATAGTTGTATCAGTTTGCCCGCAGCAATATCTTCATTGACCTGGTTTGCTGACAGGCAGGCGATTCCCACACCCTCTCTTGCTGCGGTCTGTACTGCAACGGGGTTATTACAGAAGTAATTGCCGTTAACCTTGACTTTGATTTCCTTGTCCTCCTTGGTGAAAATCCAGTCGTCGTATATTTCGTAAAACGAGGGTAGTAAGCAGTTATGTGATTGCAATGCTTCCGGAGAAGCAGGAGTGCCATGCTTATCCAGATAGTCCTGACTACAGACGATACAACCTTTAACGGAATATAGTTTGACTGCGTGAAAGGAGCCGCTGGGGGGCTGTGCTGTCGTCAGGACAAGGTCGAAGTCATCTGGGTTGATTTTGGTAAAAACATCGCTTAGCGATATATGAAAGGATACCAGCGGATTAGCTTGCATAAACAAGGGGATAAGTTCTGCCAGTTTGCCTCGCCCCAGATTGACCGGCGCACTCAGGCGCAGGGTCCCGCTGGCGACATCTTTTTTTTCGCGGGCCGCATTTTCGGCATCAATCACCGCCTGTTGCGCCTGAGTGGCATATTCCAGATAGCGCTGTCCGGATTCGGTCAGGCTGAGGCTCCTGGTTGTGCGCCTCAGCAGCCTGACCCCCAGATGCTGTTCCAGGCTGGAAATACGCCGGCTCACAGCCGAAGTGGTGATGCCGAGTTTCTCTGCAGCACGGGAGAAGCTGCCCTGTTCGACAACCGATTGAAAGATGGATATGGCGTTAAAATCTTGCATAAAGCCCTTTATTGTTGCATTTTTCTCAAAATATATTTGACTAAATAACCGTTTATCTACCGATAGTAAATAATGTAATGTACCCACAACATTTACGAGAGTCATTCATTATTTAACAGCAACACCAACTAGAAGAGGGCATCTATGAAAACCACGATCACTTCCTTAGCTTTATTGCTGGCAACATGTTTTTCCGCCAGTGCTTTTTCTCATCATTCTTTTGTCAGTCAATATGACCCTAATCAGGAATCAGTGATGACAGGCAGGGTTGTTGGTGTACGCTGGGTTAATCCGCACGCCTTTTTTGATTTGATGATTGAAAATGAAGAAGGTATTGAGGAACGCTGGTCTTTCGAGTTGGGCAGTCCGAATACCCTGATTCGCTATGGCTGGTACCGGGATACCCTGCAAGAAGGCGATGTCGTCACGGTGGATGGCTATCTGGCACGTAGTGGCGCCAATCTGGCCAATGCCAAGATTGTCACCTTGGCAGATGGGACTGTGGTTCAGGCGGGTTCATCCTATGAACTGGAAAGACAGCAATAATAAAGTCATTCTTGGATGACGATTAAGCAGATTCTGCGCCAGATAGTTAAAGCACACAGCAATAAAACAGGGTTTCACATGATTAAACTTACAAGCGTTTCAAAGGCGTTTTCACTTGCATGCGTTGTTGCATTGGCATTGCTCAGTTCCTTGTGTTTTGCCCAGGGATCCATCCGTGGGCGTTTAATAGACCCTAACGGCGCCAATATAACCGGTCTTACCCAGGCCGTAAGCATTACCAATCAGGCGACCGGGCAACAGTTCCAGGGAGAAACCACCATTGAAGGAGACTATGTCATCACAGACGTTCCGGCCGGAACCTACGACATCAGTTTCGAGTTCAGAACCGCCATGTACCTTCCCTACAATCAGCAAGGGTTGATTGTCGGTAATGGACAGAACCTTGAACATGATCTGCACATTGAATGGAGCATTAATCTGGGCACGATTGGTGATGATCCTGGCATGCTGGCCAATGACATATTACGGAATTCAGAAAATCAATCCGGACCACCACCGCGGCTGAGTAATGGACAAGTCGATTTTTCCGGTATGTGGGTGGCAGCCCCAGGTGCTAATACCAATCGACCATCCGTACCCTATCAGTCCTGGGCCGCCGAAATGGATGCTGAATACCGGGCGCTGGGATTCAATAATGCCGGCGCTTACTGTTTACCACAGAGTGCGGTGCTAGCAACCATGGGCTTCCCCTGGCAGATCGTACAAAAAGAAGACATCATGATTCAGATCATGGAATTTGTGACGCCAGGCTGGCGCCAGGTTTTTCTGGACGGACGAGGCATGCCGGAGCTTTGGAATCCGAGCTGGCAGGGACATTCACGCGGCAGCTGGGAAGGGGATACACTGGTCGTTGTAACCGAAGGCTTTAATGAATATACGCCGGGTTTTGGCATTCATTCCGACCAATTGGTGGTGACCGAGCGTTATACCCGCCCTCAGATGAACCGGCTACTGGTAGAGATAACCGTAGAAGATCCCGAAGCGCTGACAGATTCTTATACTTACACTCGGGAATTCGGCATGGTTACCGGCCAGGAAATTCTTGAATTTGTCTGTGCTGAAGGGAATACCGATCCCAGCCACTGGGATGAGCCGGTCTGGCGAGGAAGGCCCTGATGTCCAACCATTGATCAAGTATTCTGTCCGGCCTGATAACAGGCCGGGCGATCAGGGTTTCAGGTCTCAGTGCCTGTTCCTGAAACCTGTTAAATCTGCCAGTATTGTGTGCGGCTCTGTGCAGGGCCCTGACACTCTTCCTTGACACCCTCGAAGAGCGACATCTTTCGCGCCTGCCGCTTTTGCTTTTCGGTTCTTTCTTTTCAGGGATGTCCGACAACTGAGAGTCATCCTCTTTGCTTTATATACTTGGCAGCAATGCCATTCTCAGTGTTAATATTCTGGTGCTATCGGAATTAAAATAACAGTCAGATAACTATGATAAAACGCAGATCGGTATTAGCAGGCGTCCTGGGTGGCACGTTTGCATTGGGTATTTCTCCCCCCTTGCTGGCGCAAAACGCAAACCTGCAGGTAACGCTGATTGAGCCAGGTATCCACCTGATTCAGGGAGCCGGGTGTAACGTTGTGCTAGCTGATCTAGCCGATGCTCTCCTGGTCATTGATGGTGGCCTTGCTGTTAATGCTGAATACTTGTTGCGACAGATTAATCAACTTGCTCCCGGTAAAGCGGTGCAAATGCTTTTTAATACCAGCTGGCGACCGAAACATGCTGGGCTTAATGCACTTGTAAGTCAGTCTGCGCGAATCATTGCACATGAAAATACTCGTCTCTGGCAGACCGTTAATACCTATGTGGAATGGGAAAATCTCAGGTATCCGGCATTGCCCGAGGAAGCACAGGTCAATGAAGGGTTCTATCAGGGTGGCAGTCTGCAGCTGGGTAGCGAGATTGTTCGCTATGAAAGACTGGCCAAAGCTCATACTGATGGAGATATTTATGTTTATTTTCAACATAATGATGTCCTGTATGTGGGTGAGATGTTGGCAGTAGACAGTTTTCCACAAATCGACTATGTCACCGGAGGCTGGATAAGAGGCTTACGGGATGCCACACAGGCTTTGCTCGATCTCGCCGGCGATAACACTAAAATCATTGCAGCAGACGGTGGCGTGCAAGCCCGTTCAGCCCTGGATCGGCAGTTAATTATGCTCGATGAAACCTGGTCAGCGTCGCAGGAGGCTTTCAGGAATGGCATGAGTGTTGAGGAGTTTCAGGCGAGCAATCCGGTGGCCGCGCATACGGAAGAGAGGGGTGATCCGAGTCTGTTTCTTTATCAGGTTTATCGCAGTACCTGGTATCACATGGCTGAGAGAAGCGTGCCGGGTGTTATTTAATAAAACAATGAAAAGAAAAAACCTGAACAGATTTATCTTCACAAGTTTGATCTCGGGCGCCATGACGCCGGGACTGGCGGCAGACAACCCTGTTGATATCCTGAGTGCCAACTGGTCCACACTGGAAACCTACTGCATGGAATGCCATAACTTTATAGATTACTCAGGTGGCATTGATTTCACTCTGTTTAATCCTAGAGAGACAGCTGAACACGCAGAAATATTCGAACGTGCTTTGAGCAAACTGCGTGCGTATGTGATGCCTCCTCCAAGCCAGCCACAGCCTTCAGAAGAAGAACGCTGGGCGCTGATCAGGAGTATTGAAAGTGTGCTTGATGAACATGCTGCTCTGAATACTGGTCCTGGCAGCATTTCTCTGCACCGGCTCAACCGAACGGAATATATCAATGCAATCTATGAACTGACTGGCGTGGGGTTAGCGGCAGATGTGCTGCCGCAAGATGATATCAGCGATGGTTTTGACAACATTGCCAATGTGCTGAAAGTATCACCAGCATTTCTTGACCAGTTTATCACAGCAGCCAGACTGGTGAGTGAAATTGCTATCGGTGACCCGGATCCGATTCCCGAAACAAGTGTTTACCCCATGGATACAGCTGATCAGACCAGCCATGTTCATGGTTTGCCACTGGGAACACGTGGCGGTGTACTGGTGGAACATATCTTTCCTGTAGATGGGGAATATGCCTTCAATGTTGAGGGGCTGGTGACCGGCTCCTATTTATTTGGCATGGAGCATGACAGCACCCTGATTATTACCCTTGATGGAGAGGAAGTATTCCGTCGCACCATTGGTGGCAGTGAAGACCTGCGTTTTCTGGATCAGTTGCAGGCCCCAGCAATCGATGAAGTCAATGCCCGTTTCAGTAATATCCGTCTTGCAGTTAGTTCAGGCAGGCATCAGGTAGGGATGAGCTTCATTGCCAGGAGTTTTGTTGAATCTGATGAAATCCTTCACCATCCTGGAGAAAATATTGGCCTTAGCCGTTTGCCTAAAGCCAGTCGATTGACGATTACCGGACCTTTCAATGCCAATGGAGTGATCAATACACCCAGTCGACAAAAGGTGATGATCTGTGAGCCGCAGAGTCTCGCTGAAGAACTCGATTGTGCCCGGCAGATTTTTACCAGACTAGCTACACTGGCATTTCGACGTCCACTGGAGAATGCCGATCTGGAAGCGCCCATGCAGTTCTATGCCCAGGCCAGGGAACAGGGCAGCTTTGATGCGGGTATCAAGAATGGTATGGTGGCTATACTGGCCAGCCCCAAATTCTTGTATCGTACGGAATTGCCCCCGGCAGGGAGCCAGCCCGGCGAAGTCTATACGATCAGCGATCACGCGCTGGCCTCCCGACTCTCGTTCTTTCTCTGGAGCTCTCCTCCGGACACTGAACTGATTACCCTGGCGTCCCGCCAGGAACTTTCCGATCCGGAAATTCTAGATGCCCAGATTGACCGGATGCTGGCTGATTCACGAGCCAGTGCCTTGGTGGATAATTTCGTGTTTCAGTGGCTGGGACTGCGTGGGCTCTATGAGGTAAATCCTGACACTGAAATATTCCCACGTTATGACAGCGGCCTTCGTGATGACCTGATTGAAGAACTGCAGCGGTTTATCAGCAGCGTATTAATTGAAGACAGAAGCATCATTGAATTGCTGGACGCAGACTACACCTTTGCTAATGAGCGGTTGGGGCTCCACTATGGACTGGCAGATATTCGCGGTGACCAGTTCCGTCGGGTGCAGCTTGAGAATGAAGAACGCCATGGACTGCTGGGAAAAGGAGGCTTGCTGATGTTGACGTCCTACGCAAACCGCACATCGCCGGTAGTCCGTGGTGCCTATATCATGGAAAAACTGATGGGTGTGGAACCCGCGTCACCACCACCAAATGTTGAGGCCTTTCCGGAGACACCGGAAGGCTCTGCAGTTTCGCTGACAGTCCGAGAGCGTCTGGAATCACATCGGGCCAATCCAACTTGTGCAGGTTGTCACGATGTCATGGATCCGCTGGGGCTGGCGCTTGAAAATTTTGATGCCATTGGTGCCTGGAGAGACCGGGACAGTGATGCCGGCAACGTGTTGATCGACGCTTCCGGCAGTCTTGCCAGTGGTCAAGCGATCAATGGGGTGAATGATCTGCGTGAAGCGCTGTTACGGAATCCTGAGCAGTTTGTCCAGATCTTCACCCGCAATTTATTGACCTATGCCCTGGGTAGGACAGTAGAATTCCATGACATGCCTGCCGTACGGGAGATTGTCAGAACCGTGGCGAATGAGGATTACAGATTTTCATCCATTGTCAGAGGTGTGATTAACAGCGACCAGTTTCTCATGTCGGCTGTGCCTGACCCTGAGCTATCGGTGGCAGAGCAGTAAAGCAAAAGGGAGTGACTCATGTTTATCAGTAAAAAGCATCTTCCCCGCCGTACCTTTCTGCGCAATCTGGGGGTGGGGGTAGGCCTGCCTCTGCTTGATGCGATGATTCCGGCAGCGACAGCGCTGGCACAGACTGCAGCGAGTGCCCCGCCAAGGATGGGCTTTATCTATTTTCCGCATGGTGCGGTGATGAGCAACTGGACGCCAGATCAGCAAGGCCGTGACTTTGAATTGAAGTCGATACTGCAGCCTCTTGCGCCTTTCAAGAATGCGCTCACCATAGTCTCCGGTCTGGAAAACAAACGAGCCAATGGTCCGGTCCATGCAATCACACCAGGTACCTGGTTGCATGGCAACAGTCCCAGAGTCAGTCACGATCCCTACGGTGGCACAACGATTGATCAGATTGCTGCCCAGCATATCGGGCAGGACACGCCGTTGCCTTCCATTGAAGTGGCGACTGAATTGACCGGGGGATCAGGGCAGTGTGACCGTGATTATGGCTGCTCCTATGGCGCAACGATTTCTTTCCGTACACCCAGTACGCCCTTGCCCATGGAAAATAATCCACGCAAGCTGTTTCAGACCCTTTTCGGGGTCGGTGATTCTGCGGAAGAGCGTGCTGCGATCGCGGACCAGACCAAATCAGTACTTGATCTGATTATGGAACAGACTCATGCACTCAACAATCAGCTAGGCGCAGCAGACAGGGTCATTCTCAGTGATTATCTGGAAAGTGTGCGGGAAATCGAGCGCCGAATTCAGAAATCGGCGGATCACGACTTGTCCAATGTTGAATTGCCTGACGCACCACTCGGGATTCCTGCTGAATTTGATGAACACATCAATCTGCAGTTTGATCTGATTACCCTAGCCTGGCAGGCCGACATGACCCGGATTGCATCCATGATGATGGCCGCGGAGGTCAGCACCAAGACTTATAACCACATTGGTATCTCCGATGCCTTCCATCCGCTGTCACACCACCAGAATGATCCGGCCAAGATAGCCCGATTGGTAAGAGTACAGGAATATCATTCCCGCGTATTTGCGCGTTTTGTCCAGAATCTTGCTGACACGCCAGCCGGGGATGGTTCGCTGCTGGATAACAGTATCATTCTATACGGCAGCAACATGAGTAACAGTAATGCCCACGATCATTTCCCATTGCCCTCGGCAATAGTCGGTACAGGTGGTGGCCGCATCAGGGGCGGGCAGCACCTGGTCTATCCGGATTACACCCCGGTATCCAATCTCATGCTGACGCTGATGGACAGGATCGGGGTGGAGTTGGATTCCCTGGGTGACAGCACCGGTCGCTTTGCCGAGGTTTAATAGATGCATCGCAGACTTTTGTCTTTCCTTATACTTACCTGTCTGGGCAATGTGTTGGTTGAGCCAGGGCTGGCACAGGATGATTTGCTACAGCTCGCCAGTCGAGGGGAAACCCAAACAGTCCTGTCATCACTGGAATTCCAGTCTTCGGTCGATGCCATGCAGGCGGACGGGACCAGTCTGCTGCATTGGGCAGTTTACTATGATGATGCAGCGCTGGTACTCAGACTGCTCAGTCTGGGAGCGGATCCAGCGCTGGCAAATGACTATGGGGCAACGCCGCTTTCACAGGCTGCAGTCACCGGAAACCCGGGTATTATCAGGGCTTTGCTTGAAGCCGGGGCAGATCCGGATGAGCGATCGGCTGATGATCAGACCGCCTTGATGATACTTGCACGAACGGATAATCTGGACGCCGCACAAGTCCTGCTGGATGCTGGGGCCGACGTCAACGCAGCAGAGAGCTTCCGTGGCCAGACAGCGCTTATGTGGGCGGCTGCCCAGAAGCGACCACAAATGCTCAAACTATTACTGGATCACGGCGCAGATCCGAATGCGCGTTCGACACCAAATAACTGGCCGCGACAAGTGTCTGCTGAGCCCCGAATGAAGTTTTTGCCCTCTGGCGGCCTGACACCTTTGCTCTATGCAGCCCGTGAAGGGTGTACTGAATGTGTCAGCTATCTGCTGGATGCCGGGGCTGATATTCATGCGGACGACCCGGAAGGCATCACCCCGCTGATCATGGCCTGTCTCAATGCCCATTGGGATTCGGCGCGTCTTCTGGTAACAGCAGGCGCCATTATTAATGAATGGGATATCTATGGCCGCTCTCCGCTGTATGCAACGGTCGATTACAATACGGTGCCGCACGGCGGGAGACCCGACAAATTATCTGATGATCTCACCTCAAATCTGGAATTCATGCAGATGCTGCTCGAAGGGGGTGCAAACCCTAATCTGCAATTAAAAATCTTTCCCCCATATCGCGATCTTGGAGCCGATCGTGTAAGCCGTGGAGACCGATTTTTACTGGTTGCCGGAGCAACGTCCCTGTTAAGAGCAGCCAGGGGTGCAGATTTAGAAGCGATTGAGCTCCTGCTTCGATTTCATGCCCTGATCGATTTACCCAATGAAAATGCAACCACTCCCCTGATGGTAGCAGCGGGTTACGGGGTTGGTGATGCGGATACCAGAGGACGTTTCAGGACTGAAGCTGATGCTTTACCTGCAACCCGTTTGCTGCTTGAGCATGGCGCATCGGTCAACCATCAGGACAATACTGGCAGCACCGCACTGCATGGAGCGGCGCAGCTCGGTTGGTCGCAAATGGTATCACTGCTGCTGGAGTTTGGTGCGGATGCGTCGATTGAAGATGCTACTGGCAGTACTCCACTGGATTATGCGCTTGGTCGGGGAGGCCGTTATCGGGAGGGGGGAGGTGGCCCTGTTTTCCTGGAGACAGCCGTCATACTGGAATCCACTCTGACATTAATGTCCAATCCATAAAATCTCCAGAATTTTCGCCTCAGACAATGTATTGCTGGCGCCAATCTTCCAGAAATTCAAGAAACACTTTCAATTTGGGAGGTAACCAGGAGCGGCTGTGATAGAGCACAAATATGCTTTTTGGTGCGATCTGGCATTCAGGTAGGACTTCAACCAATGAACCGCTCTCCAGTTCCCGGGTAACGGCACTGTTGGGCAGAAGGCCGACTCCGAGGTCTTTCTGTACCGCCTTGATGCAGGCGTCCAGATAATTGATGCGTACTCGGTTATTGGACACGATATGTAATTCCTTGCCATCTTCAATGATCGGCGGAGTATTGGAGTAAGCCTGGATCAGTTCGTGGGCCTCCATATCCTTGAGCGTCCTGATAGGACTCTGTTTTGCCAGATAACTTCGAGTCGCGTAAAAGCCCAGATGAACATCAAACAGCTTCTTTGCGATCAGGTTAGAATCTTTCAGGGTGGCGTCGGCAACGAGGAGGGAAGCATCATAACTTTCTTTAATAATATCAATAGGTTCTAGAGTTAAGTTAACATCGAGTTTAACCTTTGGATACTTCTCCAGAAAGACAGTAAAAAGTTCATCAAATATAATTCTGCCCAGACCTGGCGGCAGGACCAGCTTCAGGATGCCCTGTGGTTCGGTATTAAAGGTGGTTATGAACTGATTGGCTTCTTCGGCTTTTTGGACAATTTCCTGACAATATTTGAAATAGTCCTGACCGATCTCGGTAAGGGCTACATGCCGTGTATTGCGATAAAGCAGTTTGGCTCCCAGTGAGCGTTCCAGCTCGCTGACTTTATTGCTAACGGTGGACTTCTTGACCCCTAGCGTCTCAGCAGCCGTGGTAAAGCTACTGTTCTCTGCTACCTTGCAAAAGGTCATCATGGCGTTTAAATCGAGCTTGGTTTTCATAAATTTTGCATTTTTTTCATGTCTACTATCAACCGACAATGATTTCTAAGAACTTTTTTAGTCTCTGCTGGAGCTTAATGCAGGCCGAAACCTGAATGCATAAACAGTATTTATGAGGGGCTTATGCTCCAGATTAAGTCAGGCAGAGGTGTTAAACTAGCTTTTACTCGTGCTCACTTGGGCTGTATAATCAGCAGTTTAGCAAGATTGTACATGGAAATGAACAGACTATTAAAATTGTTTTAGTTGTGTTTTTGTCCCGCGCCATATTAATGTGCACTGCATATTTGGGGGTGCAAATCCACAGCATTAATCAATAAATAGAGGTAGGTGGATCAAGCATGTTCTATTTACAAAACATCACTATGAATCAAATGACCAAAGTTATGAAAAATACACATCAAGGCCTGCTTGCAGGCATCACTAAAACTGCTTTGACACTATCTCTGCTAGCTGCTGGCGGACAAAGTTTTGCCCAGAGCGCGGCCTTGTCAGAGCACCAGGAAACGATTGAGACCTATTGCTATGAATGCCATAACTATGTCGATTTTTCCGGTGGTGTAGCTCTGGACCTGATGGAGCTCGATAATTTGGCACCGGATGCTGAGACCTGGGAGCATGTCATTACCAAATTACGTGGCCATATAATGCCGCCGATTGGACAGCCCCGTCCGGATGAAGAGACTTATGACAGTCTGGCTGGCTGGCTGGAAGGCGAGATGGATCTGTTGGCATCGGAATATCCACAGGCTGGCAGACCAGGTCTGTATCGACTCAACAGAACAGAATACGCCACTGTCATTCGCGATATTCTGGGTCTGGAAGTGAGCGCCGATATTGAAGCCACCTTGCCGCCTGACAACACCAGTTACGGTTTTGACAATATTGCTGACATTCTGGGCGTATCTCCGACGCTGCTCGAAGGCTATTTGGCCGCTGCTGACCGTATCTCGGCCATTTCAGTTGGCGACCCGGCTTTCCCACCAGAGCAGGTACAGTATCCGGCCAGCATGTCCCTGTCACAGAATCAGCACATGGACGGCTTGCCTTTCGGTACACGTGGAGGCCTGTCGGTAGAGCACACTTTCCCGCTGGATGGTATCTATGAAATCAATACCTCATTCCTGGCGAGCAGTCTGGATGCCCTGATGGGCTTGCAGTACCCCCATCAGTTTGAGGTTTCCATCGACGGACAGCGCGTTAAGCTGGTCACTATCGGTGGTCCTGCGGACTATACCCTGGTGCTGGAGAATTCAGCATTGGCGCTGGATGCCATTAACCAGCGTACCCAGGTAAGAATGCCTATTACTGCAGGTACTCATGAAGTCACAGTGACTTTTCTGGCCAAATCCGGTGCCCTGGAAATGGATCAGTTGGAGCCTTTCGAAAGGGGCCATTTCGATGCGGTATATATCGGCGGTAACCCCGCTGTAACCAATCTAGAAATTGCCGGCCCCTTCAATGGCCGTGCCCCCAGCCAATTAACAGGAACCCGTGAAAAAATCTTCACTTGCTATCCGAATTCAGTGACTGAAGAGCGAGCCTGTGCCGAGCAGATTTTCACCAACCTGGCAGGACAGGCCTATCGCCGTCCGCTGGAGCAGGACGATATCGACACCTTGGTGGATTTTTTCCTGGCTGGTCGAGAAGACAAGGGTACCTTTGATGCAGGTATTCAGATGGGACTGCGTCGTATGCTGATGGATCCGGATTTTCTGTTCCGTTTTGAAGTAGAGCCGGTTAATGTGCAGCCGGGTGAAAATTTCAGAATTGATGACATAGCACTGGCTTCAAGGCTGTCATTCTTCCTGTGGAGTTCTGTCCCAGATCAGGAGTTGATCAGTCTGGCAGAGCAAGGCTTGCTAAGAGATCCACGTGTGCTGGATGAACAGGTGGTTCGTATGCTGGAAGATCCCCGTGCCAACGCACTGGTTGAAAACTTTGCGGGCCAGTGGTTGCAGCTGCGCAACCTGGAAAGCAGGGCGCCTGACTTTGTTGCCTTTCCTGACTTCGACGAAAACCTGCGAAATGCCTTCCTTCAGGAGACATCGCTGTTTTTCGAAAGTGTCATGCGCGAAGACCGCAATGTGGTTGACCTGATGACTGCTGATTATACTTATTTGAATGAAAGACTCGCTCTTCATTACGGTATTGACGGTATTTATGGTGATCACTTCCGTCGTGTAGATATGGATGGACACCCTGAGAGGGGCGGCCTGCTTGGTCAGGGTAGCATCCTGATGGTGACTTCGTTCCCGCACAGAACTTCACCAGTAGTCCGTGGTAAGTGGATTCTGGATAACATTCTGGGTGCCGAGCCTGCCGATCCGCCCGATAATGTACCGGCTCTGACTGAAAATGATGCTGATGCCATTGACATTCGCTCTATGCGAGAGCGTCTGGCCGACCATCGTGCAGATCCAGCCTGTTCATCCTGTCACAACATCATGGATCCGATTGGTCTGGCTCTGGAAAAATTTGATGGTATTGGTCGCTGGAGAGACCTCGATGAAGGTGGCATTCCAATCGATTCATCCGGGCAGATGGCCGATGGCACACCCGTTAATGGACCGATTGCTCTTAAGGAAGCATTAATCCAAGAAGAAGGCATGTTCGTACATACCTTTATCGATCGTATGTTGACCTATGCGATTGGTCGCGGTCTTGAGTATTATGACAAGCCGACTATTCGTTCGATTGCCCGTGCAGCAGAGGAAGAAGATTACCGATTCTCTGTGATTGTGCAGGAAATTGCCAAATCACTGCCTTTCCAGTGGAAGCAGGCAGAGATGGAAGAGGCTGGACAAGTGGCTGCCAGCGTTCGAAATTGATTTATTAAGGTAGTAAAAACAAGTAAAGTAGCAGCTAACAATAAAAACAAGAGCTGAAGCATTACAAAATTAACAGCAAAGGTAGATAACAAAAGGAGAAATCCAAAATGATGATATTCAAGAAAGCATTACCAAGACGTACCATGTTACAGGGTGCAGGTACTGCAGTTGCATTACCCTTTTTAAGCGCCATGGTTCCAGCCATGAAAGCAATGGGGCAGGATGCTGTTGCTCCCAAACGCGCTGGATTCGTCTATGTTCCCCATGGATTCATCATGACTGATGAGGCTAACTGGTGGACGCCGGCTACTGTGGGTGACAATTTTGAGATGAGCCGCACGCTTAAGCCTCTGGAAAACTACAGAAATTACATGACGGTTGTCAGTGGTCTGCGTGGCGCTGATGGTGTTGGACAGCATACAGGTGCACCGACTGCCTGGTTGACTGATACCTACCCGAAGAAAACACAGGGTGCCGATCTGGAGTCAGGTACTTCCATTGACCAGGTCATTGCCAATCACATCGGGCAGAGCAATATTTTCCCGTCCATGCAGTTGGCTATTGAAGATGTCAGCGCGTTGGTAGGAACCTGTGATGCCGGTTACAGCTGTGCCTATCTGGATACGGTGTCCTATGCTTCACCGATCAATCCGCTACCAACGCAGATTAATCCTCGTACGGTATTTGAGCGAATGTTTGGTGGTACCGGTACCGCCGAGCAGCGTTTGGCCCGTATGCAAGAAAACCGCAGTATTCTTGACTCGGTTCTTGAGCAGGCTAGCCGTACAGAAACTGCACTAAGTGGTGAAGATCGCGTTCGTCTTCAGGACTTTCTGGAAAATATCCGTGAAGTTGAGCGTCGCATTCAGAATGCCGAAGCCCGCTCTGGAGATTTGGCTGCAACTGCACCAGATTCACCCATGGGTATTCCGCAGGACTTTGAAGAGCATGTTGGCCTGATGTTTGACCTGCTGCATGTGGCCTACCAGGCAGATATTTCTCGAGTATTCACCTTCATGATGGCGCGTGACCTGAGCCAGATTAGCTATCCTCAGGTTGGTGTGCCTGATCCACATCACTCCATTTCACATCACCAGAATTCTGAAGAAACCATGATGAAACATCATCTGGTGAATGTGTATCATATGGAACAGTTTGCCAAGTTTGTTGACAAACTGGCCAATACGCCTGATGTCGAAGGTTCTCTGCTTGATAACAGCCTGCTGCTTTATGGTAGCGGCATGAGCAACGGTAACCAGCATACCAAGTTCGATATTCCTGGTGTGATTGTCAGTGGTCTGGTTCGTGGTAACCGTCACATTGCGATTGAAGATCGCATGCGTACGATTGGCCAGATGCACCTCGATATCGCTCACACCTTTGGTGTTGAACTGGAAGACTTTGGCCGAGCCCAGGGTCGCACAGTAGGCTTATTGTCCTAAGAAAGTATTTGGAGCGTCTTATGTTTAAGATGAAAAAACTGTCTGCATCCATTCTGATACTTGCCATGGCTGGTTCAGGTGCGGCCCTGGCTCAGGTTGACTATTCCTATGCAGAGCTGGAAACAGCTCTGCAGCAGGGCTTTGATGTTAACTGGACTGAGGCTGATGGAACTACCTTGCTGATGCATGCCATCTACAATCAGGAGCGTGACAAAGCTCGTCTGTTGATTCAGCAGGGTGCTAATGTCAATGCCAGCAATCGCTATGGAGCGACAGCACTGTATCTGGCAGCCCAACAGGGTCTGGATGATATCGGTATCTTGCTGATGTCTGCAGGGGCCAATACCATGACTACAACGCCGGATGGCGAGACCTTGCTGATGACAGCAGCCGCTGCCGGAAGTGTACGACTGGTCAGAGCCTTGTTGGCAGATGATCCAGAAAACATGATGCTGGGCCTGGACCCCAATCAGACAGAAGCCTGGAAAGGCCAGACAGCACTGATGTGGGCAGCAGCTCGCGGACATGTCGAGGTGATGGAAGCGCTGATTGAAGCTGGAGCAGATGTTGATCTGCGTTCCGCCTATGTCAAAGTTCCTGAAGTAGACCCTGATAAACGCCAGGGTGGTTTTGTTTACCCGGATATTCCTCCTGGCAGATTGTCTGCTTTACATTTTGCTGCTCGCGAAGGTCAGCTGGCAGCTGTGCAGGCGCTGATTGATGCTGGTGCTGATCTGGATCTGGTTGATGAGAAAGGTTCAAATGCACTGGTTCTGGCTGCACTTAATGGCCATTTTGATGTGGCTGGTGCTTTGCTGGAAGCAGGTGCTGATCCCAATATCAAGGATGAGTATGGTCGTAGTGTCCTGTTTGTTGCTACTGACATAAATACCTTGGATGCCAACCCGCGTCCCGGTCCTAAAATACTGAGCACACTAAGAGCGCCTGATATTGTGGCGCTGGCGCTGGAGAAAGGTGCTGATCCCAATATTCAGCTGGATACTGGTTTGCCCAGTTGGCTGTCACAGGGTGCTGGGCATAATGGCTTGCTGAACAAAGGGGCTACCCCGTTTTTCAGAGCTGCAATGTCTGGTGATTTGGCCATCATGAATCTACTGCTTGAAGCAGGTGCTGATCCAAATCTGGCAACTGATATCAGAGAAGGCAGACCGGGTGGATTTTTCACCCCTCAGGGTGGCACCACGCCATTTATGGCTGCAGCCGGTTTGGGTTGGCGAGAAGCAATCAGTCGTGGTCGTGAAGCTGATGCAGTGACGACACTGGATATGCTGCTAAATCAATATGATGCTGAGATTAATTCCAGTAACCAGAAAGGTGAAACAGCATTGCACGGTGCGGCCCATCGCGGTTCTGAAGCGATCACTCGATTCCTGCTTGAACATGGAGCAGATGTCAGAGCATTGACCAATGAAGGAGGCTCTGTGCTGGATATTGCACAAGGAAATCCTGATTATACCAATCGTGCAACGCCCAAACCTGAAGTGGTTGCACTGCTAGAAAGTTACATGACAGCAGCAGATTATGAAGCGATCGAGGCTGGTAAAGCTCGCATAGAAGAGGAAAAGGCAGCTCAAGAAGCTGAAGAAGAAGCTTCTGACGAATAAACTGCAACGTTTGTTATCTATCCTGTTTAAGGCCGGCAGAAGTAATTCTCCGGCCTTTTTGTTTATTGCCTAGTTCAGAACATATGTTGTAGTCTTCGAGTAAAACCATACACAAAGTATTTAAGAGAAGGGGAATCAATATGTCGATCAATAATCAGCTCAGTAGACGTCGTTTTATGAATCACGGCCTTGTCGGTGCCGGTGGTTTGTATCTGGGTACTCAGGCGCCACTTTTGATGGCACAGGATGCGAGTCTTGCTTCAGTTGGCAGTACTGTTGCCACCCGCTATGGCCGGGTGCGCGGATTGCGCAGAGAGGGCGTTGAACAATTCTGGGGAGTACCTTACGGTGCTGATACAGCAGGAGCCAACCGTTTCATGCCGCCGCAACCCGCTCAGGCCTGGACGGGTGTCAGGGATGCCTTCCAAATTGGTAACCGTTGCTGGCAGGGTCCAAATGCCTTTGAACCTTCACCGGTTGTTCTTGCCATGAATCGGCTGGAAACGGAGAGTGAAGCCTGCTTGAATCTGAATGTATTTACACCGGCAGCGGATAATGGCTCACGACCTGTAATGGTTTGGATGCATGGAGGAGGCCATCGTTTTGGTTCCGGCAATTACCTGATGTATGACGGAACCCTATTGGCTAAATCACAGGATGTCGTGGTTGTTTCAGTGTCCCATCGTCTTAATATCTTTGGCTATATGCACCTAGCAGATATCGGTGGCGAAAAATGGGCACAGTCGACCAATGTCGGCACTCAGGATCTTGTCGCTGCGTTACAGTGGGTTCAGGATAATATCAGTGAATTTGGAGGGGATCCTGATCGTGTCACCATATTTGGTCAGTCTGGTGGTGGTGGTAAAACAACTTCATTGATGGGAGTTCCTTCAGCAGCAGGCCTATTTCACCGCTGTATCGCTCAGAGTGGTTCCGCCATGCGTGGACAAGCCGCAGATGATGCGACTGAGGCAGTACAGAGATATCTAAGCAAGCTGGATATATCGGCTGGTCAACTCGATCGTCTGCAGACATTGACGCCGCAGCAGATCATGGATGCCCTCTATGGCGACCCTGAGCTGCGTTCTTTCCCGATGGGGCCGGTTGTAGACGGTAATTTTATTCCGAGACACCCCTGGGACCCCACAGCGCCAGCGTATTCTGCTGATGTGCCTTTCATGGCGGGCTCGACAGAAACAGAAAATGGCTGGGTTGGCCCACCTCCTTACGAGCTGGAAGATGCAGACATGCTTGAGCTATTCAGCTCTCGGCTTGCCAATGGCGATGCCCAGCAGGGTTCGGTACTGGTTGAGCTGTATCGTGAGAAATTCCCGGAGCGTCGTAATCGGATGTTGTGGCTAACAGCCGAGTCAGATAACACAAGGCGCTGGAATGCCCAGCAAATGAACAAGCTTAAATACGAACAGGGCTCTGCTCCGAGTTATTTATATCTGTTTAACTGGTATTCCCCCGTCCATAATGAGCGTATGGGGTCATACCATACTCTGGAGATACCTTTCGTTTTCAACAATGTGGATGTTGCCGCTTCAATGACTGGAGCAGATCAGTATCGCTATCATTTAGCGCATGTCATGAGTGGTGCCTGGGCTGCCTTTGCCAGAACCGGAGACCCCAATCACGGCGATATGCCACACTGGCCGGCTTTTACGACAGAAAATTATCCGACAATGATGTTTGGCGATGAAGTGTATGCTGCCAACGATCCGAATCGGGATCAGCGATTGGCGCTGGAGTCATTAAGAGCCTGAGCATAAAGGCTGAGGAAAAAGGCTGAATCGATCATTCAGCCTTTTTTTTGCCTGCAGATTAAGTCCCACAAAATTTTATAGTGGAAGCACCGGTTTTCAAGCAGGTAAAAAAAAGCCGGATTTTTAGTCCGGCTCAAGCATCGCTCTCAGGGATGGAAATTGTCGTAAGCTGTTTTGATTCCTTTAGGCACTTTGCTCCCAGTTGAAATTGTCGCGTTCACTCTCTGCCTGTTCTAACCACCACTCTATATTGGGATTGCTTAACAGAGTATGAATGTAATCACAGGATTTTTTTGTTAATTCCGCACCATAGGTCTTCAGTGCGATAATCATGGGGGCGATCATGCAATCGGCAATACAGAACTGGCCAAACAAATATGACCCTCCATCGCCATAGCTGGAGCGACAGGAGTAAATTATCGCATCCAGCCTGGCGATCTCTTCTTCGATGAAGCCGGAGATTTTCATTTTCGATTGCAATTGGCAGTTCATGGGCCAGTCCTTTTTGAAATGCTGAAAATCCGAGTGCAATTCATTGGAGATGGATCGTGCTGCCGCTTTTTTTTTCTGGTTCAAGGGCCAGGCTCGAGATTCCAGAAAAGTTTCATTAATGTATTCGCAGATCGCCAGAGAATCCCAGACTTTGATGTCTTCGTGCAGAAGTACAGGCAATTGTAGGCTGGGAGAAACCATGGCAATTTTTTCAACACTGTCATCCTGAAAGAGTTTGATGAAACATTCTTCATAAGGGACATCAAACTCGTTCAGTAACAGCCAGGCTCGTAAGGAGCTGGAAGAGTAGTTTCGATCACCGCTAACCAGTCTTGGTAGGTCCATTTTATTCTCCTGTACAAAGCCTTGTGTGCTCATTGTTTGCTCAGTGTGATCAAGTCGCCATTGGCAGACTGCAGTTCGATATTGACTCGGCGGTCAAAGAAATAGCTTTCGGGGTTGTCGATCTCGCTGAGACTCTGATTCTCACCAAAAGCGCCGGTACTGATTTGTTCTGCGTTAATGCCATAAGACAGTAGGGCTCTTACTACAGAATCGACACGTTGTTCTGACAGGCGCTGGTTATCTGCGTTACTTCCTCTTGGATCGGCATAACCTGTAACCAAGATTCGGGGGTTTTCAATTTCTCTGGAGAGTTCCGCCAGATTAGCCAGGGACTGTAGATAGTGTTGCTCGATCTGAGCCGAATTAGTCTGGAAATGAAGGGACAGTGCAGTGTCTCCGCAACAGTTAATAGTGTTTTCCAGCTCATTAATCTGCTGACTCAGACTAACACGCTGCAGACTGATGGCTTCAAGTTCCCGCATGGCGCTCTGATACCTTGCTTCCAGTTCGCCCTGTTGATCCTGCATGGCGATTAATTCACGCTGTGCCTGATTTAAATGTAGTGTTAGGGCTTCTTTTTGGTCCTGCTCATTACTGAGTGTTGTACCTAGCAGGCCAAAACCAGCAAGGGCAATGGCACCAGGAGGGCCAGCAATCAGTCCGCCAAGAATGGCACCACCGATAAAACCGACGGTTTCCTTTTGAGTATCATCATGCCTCATCTCTGCCAATTCGCTGGCTGGCGCAGCAATTGCTGTATTGATAGCGGTAAATACCAGTGAAGCCAGGATCAGGGGTAAAAGTACATTGGTTTTAGTCATCTCATAATCTCCTCAGGTTGTTGACTAGCTCTTGTGTTCCTGGCTGTGTATTTAAAGGCGAGTGTAGTACTTTTTATGGGGCTAATAAGGGCTATGCACTGATCAAATATGGCAAGATTATGGCAATTGCCAGCTTTGCCATAATGCCTGCTGCAAAGCGCTTTGCTATTCATGTATAGTGCATAAAAATCAATTACTTGTGTAAATCACTATGAGTCGAAGAATCGCGATTGTTGAAGATGAGGCGGCCTTGCGCGAGAACTATACCGATGTCCTGCGGAAACAGGGGTATGAGGTGACGAGTTACCCCAATAGAAAAAAAGCCATGGAAGCCTTTGAAGTCCGGCTGCCCGACCTGGCTGTGATTGATATCGGGCTGGAGGAGGAAATTGATGGAGGCTTCAAACTTTGCCAGACCCTGCGTTCCATGTCCGAGACTTTACCGATTATTTTCCTGACGGCCAGGGACAATGATTTTGATACGGTCAGTGGGCTGCGCATGGGTGCTGATGATTATCTGAGCAAGGATATCAGCCTGCCTCATCTGAGTGCGCGTATTGCAGCTCTGTTTCGCCGCCTGGATGCGCAGGGCAAACCGACCGAGCCGGATAAGTTGCTTGAGCGAGGTGATTTACTGATTGACCTGAGCCGTCTGACAGTTACTTGGAAAGGGGAGCTGATCACTCTTACTATCACAGAGTTCTGGATGTTGCATGCCCTGGTTAAATTTCCAGGGCATGTTAAAAGCCGGGATGCGCTGATGCAGGAATCAAAAATATTTGTTGATAACAGTACCATTACCTCCCATGTTAAAAGGATTCGCAAGAAATTTATTCAGGTGGATTTCAGCTTTGACTGTATTGATACAGTTTATGGTATGGGATACCGCTGGAGCACCGAAGGGCCAGATTAATGTCCTCTCTGCTTAAAAAATTGTCCAGTATCCGAACCCGTCTGGTTCTGGTGTCCAGTTTTTTACTGGTTATTCCCTGGCTCGGTTATCGCTACATTTTAGAGATGGAAGGTTATTTGAGTCGTGCTCAGGAGCAGACGGTGCTTGGCACGGCCAGAGCCTTGGCAACAGCACTGAGCGAAAGACCTGAGCTGTTTAATGACAGCACTTATAGTCGTGCAACAGAAGGCGGGGATCTTTATGTATATCCGGTGTTTTATCCGTTGGCAATTGATGATGGCAACTTGCTGGATTGGCGCGATTACCAGCAATACGAACAGCATTATGAAGAAGGCAGTACCAATGCGAATCCGGCCAATGCGCTAACCTCGTTCAGAACAGCCAGCCTGCCAGGTGATCCCTTGAGCTTTCGGTTGATGCTGGGAGAGTACAACCGATCCCTGTTTGCATACCTGAGGGTGATTGATGACAACATCGTATTGCGCGATAGGGAAAGTCTGCGGGTTGACCGCAGTGACAGCTTGAGACTGGCATTCATCAATGCAGATGGCGCCTTTGAGCGTTATGTGATTTCCCCGTATGACGATGAATTTATTTACCCCTATCGCATTGGTAATGACATTACTGATATTTCCAGTCTGCAATATGAACCCCGTATCACAGGGCGTTGGACCAAGAGGCCTGACGGATATGAAGTAGAGTTGCGCCTTCCTCTGGAGATGTTGGGGGACCGGTTGGCGATATCGGTGTTTGATGTGGATGAAACTGATGAACGGCGACTGGCGGCTATTGTTTCTACCGCTGGCGTCAATAATCCTGAAGAATTGGGTAGTTTACGACGCCCGACACCTGAAATTGATCGTATCATTTCGGCAATGGGTTTGAGCAATTCACGTGTGCAGGTTGTAGACCGTAGTCAGCGGGTTTTGCTCAGTGAAGGCGATATACAGAATGCCAGTGGGTTGATGCTGGATGACAGTCCCGCAAGTGAATCCGGTTTATGGAGCGTGCTGAAGGAATCGCTGCTCAGACCCTTGTATAACCAGATATTGAGCAAACCGATTTCAAATTTTGTCGATGAGCTTTATCAGGCCGGCACTCTGGATGGAGAATACATAATCTCAGCCTTGCAGGGCGTGCCTAACACGACTTTCAGAACGCTAGAAGATGGGGAAACACGAATTCTGGCCGCTGCCTTTCCGATTATGGATGATGGCCAGGTTCTGGGTGCAGTGCTAGTCGATCAGAACATGAACGGTATCCGGACCTTTCGTAATCAGGCGCTGGAATTACTCTTTGATACCATGCTCGGCATTATGTTGTTGGTGATCACAGTGCTGTTTCTGTTTGCTTCGGCTCTGATCTCTCGACTGCGCTCCCTGCGCAATCAGGCTGAACAGATCATCGATGATAGCGGGCGTATACATAACACCATTCTGGCATCAAGAAGTAGCGATGAGATTGGAGATCTGAGTAGAAGTTTTGCCAATATTCTGGATCGCTTGACGCAATATACACATTACCTGGAAAACATGTCTTCCCGGCTTTCTCATGAGTTAAGGACGCCCGTAACAGTAGTTCGCTCCTCGCTAGAAAATTTGCGCATGGCGGCAAATGAGCAGGAATCAGACACCTATATTCGTCGTGCGGAGGAGGGAATTGCCAGGCTCAACCTGATATTGACCAATATGAGTGAAGCGTCACGCCTCGAACAGATTCTCAAATCGTCCGAGAAGGAAAAAATTGATCTGAGTAAAATCATTGCGGCCTGTGTTGAAGGTTATTCTCAAATCTATCCATATGTCACATTCCAAAAAGAGATATCAGACACTCCTGTCATTATAGAGGGTAACGCAGACTACATTGTCCAGTTGATGGACAAGCTGATTGCCAATGCGGTTGAGTTTTCGTTTGAAGATAAGCCGATCAGAATAAAATGTGTCAACCAGGATAACGAAGCGGTTATCAGTGTGGTCAATTCAGGGCCTTATTTGGCAGAAGAAATGAAAGACAGAATTTTTGATTCGATGGTTTCGATGCGACCAGAAGGCAAGAAAACCCAGCCTCATCTTGGCATGGGTTTACATATTGCACGCATGATTACGGATTATCATGGGGGAGATATCTATGCTGATAACCTGCTGGATGAAAAAGGTGTCATCGTTGTCTTGAGAATTCCGCTGTCACCTTGAATCGGCTTAACTTCTACGGGGCGTTTTTT